>Ga0137306_101826_pt1 | contig 20010 bp, 17 predicted proteins | sample Inofroosms_March_FD_97187 | JGI IMG/M metagenome (GOLD analysis project Ga0137306, IMG submission 97187) | Mouse cecal microbial communities from Vienna, Austria - N-Acetylneuraminic and N-Acetylglucosamine D2O microcosms_March | ecosystem: Host-associated > Mammals > Digestive system > Large...
TCTGACCGTACTCCGTGATCCGACAGATGCTGGTTTCAAGTTCCGCTGTCGCCTGTACCGCCAACAGCATATCCGGCGGATTTCAAATTGCCGTGAAAAAAAAACTGCATGTATCTGTGAACATGCTGGTTTCTCTGTATCTACTCACCCGTTAGCCCCTGAATTTTTCAGACACTTCCCCCAAATATATGTTTATTATAACAAATTTTCAAAAATTTTGTAAGTCTTTTTTCTGTTGTTTGATAATTTTGTTAACATTGACTAAATACTGATCTATATCCTGATGCTTTTTGTATAAAAAGCATCTATTATAGCTGTTGTTCACTCCCCTGTGAGAATCTGCAATCAAACGGGTGAATCATCTCCTCCCCTGCACAGAATCAAAACCCCACAGCAGGATGACGGGCATTAAAATGCAGCGCAGCAGAGCTGTGGGGTATCTGACTCCCGCGGCATTCGTCAAATGAACGCTTCGCATCCACCTGTCTCATTGCCCGCAGGAATAATGATCAATTCGTCAATTCATACAACTCCATCCATCCGCCGACCTGTTCCGACCTAAATGTTACATGCAGATCTTCCATAGAGTCATAAATTCTTGCAGTAAACGTCTCTTCTCCGCCGTTTACGAAAATCTCCAGGCTGGATGTATCAGACAGAATCCAGAGATCACGCACCTCTTTTAATCGAACCCTGCAGACTTTTCGACCGGCACCGCAGCCGCTCAAGTCAAGGCTCAAAGATCCATCCCGATAACTCAGCACCGCTGATTCCCGAAGGAGCAGCTCAAAAACCCGATCTGGTACATCTATGGAGATCTTCAGTTCAAAACACGGAGAAACTTCTGCTTCAAATCCGGCCCCTGCCTCGAAATAACCGGATGCAGACTCTCTTCGCATCCCTTCCAGTTCTTTCAATGGGCGCTGACACAGCCGGCCTGCTTCGCTGACGTACAGTTCCCGCGGAACTGTCATGGCATGAACCCAGCCGCATTCTTCCGTCACCTCACAGTCATAGTCTGCATCCGGCGTAGACATCCAGCCCAGCAGAATCCATCTTCCGGATTCATCCTGAAATACCTGCGGCGCGTAGAAATCAAATCCCCTGTCCAGCGTGTCATATTCCCCAAGCTTATAATCAGTCCCCGTAAAATCATATTTCAATGGAAAATATCCGCATCGGTTGTCTTTCACCAGCTGTTCCCCATCTCTTTTGTATTCCTGAGGACAGGCAATCAGGAACTGATATCCATCCACCCGCAGATAATTGGGGCATTCCCACATATAACCAAAACACTCATCCGTGTGAAAACGCAGCTTATAGGTCCAGTTAATCAGATCTTCACTTTCAAAAAGAAGAATACTTCCCCGTGATTTCAGATCCCGGGCGCCCTGAATCATATAATACCTGCCGTTTTCTGAGAATACCTTCGGATCCCTCACATGAAGGCTTAAGTCAGAAGGATAATCTTTATTTTTTATCAGCAGGCGTTTTTCCGAGAAATGAAAACCATCTTTTGAAGTCATCAGTATCGTATTCTGTTCTCTGCCTCCTGTGATATAATCATATTCCTTATCCGTATACCGCACATTCCCGGTATAATACACATATATGGTCCCGTCTTTTAAAAACGCGGATCCGCTGTAAGCCCCATTTCTGTCCCAGTCCGTGTCCGGATACACAGCAGGTTCCTGCACCTCATAATGTATAAAGTCCTTCGTCGTCGCATGCCCCCAGAGCACACTGCACAGTTCGGGATAAAAAGGGACATACTGATGATAAATATGATAAATCCCATCTTTCTGGCATAATCCGTTTGGATCATTGAGCCATCCCACAGGCGGCTGAAGATGATATTTCAGCCGCCTGGGGTCAGATGCAGCCCGTTTTATCTGTTCCCCGTATTTCCCCAGTTCTTCCAGATAAGCTGTGCGATCCATTGGTTTCTTTTTCCATGTCATATCAGCCATATACAGACTCCTTATACTCTGTCTCCATGTTTTACACGACGCATCTTCAGGCCGCTCACGTCAATCTGGCGATCCGGGTCCGTGAACACCAGTGGAATCACCGTATCATAGCCTGCTTTTTTCACCTGTTCCAGCTCAAACGTAACCAGCGGCTGCCCTGCCTTCACAATGTCACCGTCTTTTACATGAGCAGTAAAATATCTGCCCTGCAGATTTACTGTGTCGATTCCGATATGAATGAGAATCTCCAGCCCGCTGTCCGATACAAGACACACTGCATGTTTTGTATCAAATACAGACGAAACCGTCCCGTTTACCGGCGAGCACACTTCTCCGTCTTCTGGAAGAATCGCAAATCCTTCCCCAAGCATTTTCCGGGCAAATGTCTCATCCTTCACTTCCTCCATGGGAATCATCTGTCCGGTAACATGCGCATAAATTGCTTCTTCGCCTGCCTGTGTTTCCGATGCAGTCTCGTTCTCCTTTTTCGCCGGAGCCGGTTGGGGATCTTCCGTTTCCTCCGACTTTTTCTGATTCTGAAAACTTCCCAGCAGAAATGTGAGAACAAATCCTGACGCCAGAGCAACCGCATGGGCAATCACATAATTTACATATCCATTATTTGCCGGGTCTGCCAGCGCAATACCCGGGAGTACCGTCGTACCGAATCCGAGCGCCGCCAGATCCGTAAAATATACGATTGCGCCGCCGACTGCTCCTCCGATACAGCCTCCCACCAGCAGATACTTAAAACGCAGATTGATACCAAAAAGCGCCGGCTCCGTAATACCGAACAATACAGAGATAAAACTTGGAATACATAATTCTTTCGTTCTGGCATCCCTGTAATTTCCGGAAAGATAGCCAAGAACCGCACCGCCCTGCGCAATAATTGCCACAGACATCAGAGGATTCAGAATATTTCTTCCGGTATCCGCCAGAAGCTGTGCTTCAATGGCACCAAAGATATGATGGAGACCGGTAATAACCACAAGCTGCTGAAGACCGGAAAACACTGCATATCCAAACACACCCAGATTCTGCGTCATCCATACCAGAGCTCCTGTCAGCGCCGAGGCAAGTCCTCTTCCAACAGGCCCCACAATTGTGAACAGGAGGATCGCGCTTACCAGGGTGGTCAGAAGCGGCGATACCAGCAGCCTTACCACCTCCGGAACTTTCTTCTCAAAGAAAATATCCAGTTTCGCCGTCACAACACCCATGAGCAGCGCAACGATGATACCCCCCTGAAAACCGACCAGATCCACACCCAGCCCAAAAATATGTAAGGTTGTCACTTCTACCGTTCCCTGTGCTGCCGCATAGGCGTCCGCAAGACTCGGCGAAAGCATAATACAGCCGATCACAATACCAAGAATCGGCCTGCCTCCAAACCGTTTACATGTGCTGTATGCTACTGCAAGCGGCAGAAATCCGAAGATCGCGCCGGAAGAAATATTAATCAGTCTTGTAATACCATAAAGGGTCGCATTATTCTGAACCGCATCCATATTTGTCAGCACTCCGGAAAGCCCGGTCAGAAGCGCGGCCGCCAGGATGCCCGGCATAATGTCAATAAACACATCCGACAACGCCTTGATGATCCTCTGCACCGGATTCATCTTTTTATTCGCTTCCGTCTTCAGATCGCTTAAGCTCATACCGGCCAGTCCCGTATGTTCTTTAAACACTTCGTATACGTCATTAACAAGCCCGGCGCCGAAGATAATCTGGAGCTGATCGCCTGCCACGAAGACGCCTTTGACCAGATCCAGTTTCTCAATTGCTGTCTGATCCACCACATCATTATTTTCCAGTACAATGCGGAGTCTTGTTGCACAATGTGCGATACCCTGAATGTTTTTCTTCCTCCTACCAGCTCCTCCAGTCTGCGGGAGATTGCAAGATATCTCTGTCTCTTTTTTTCGTCCATATTTCCCTCCTGTAATCATCTCCTGAAGCTCTTTTATTATTATCGTCTTCAGAATCGCTCTTTAGGCAAAACCATACATCCTGCTGCACAGTCAGCAACCTCACTGCAGACAGCGGGGTATTGACTCTCTCGGCATTTGTCAAATGGATGCTTCGCATCCGCCTGACTCGCTGCTCGCAGGAATGAATAAGAACGGGCATGCGGCAAACGGTTTTCCGGCCGTCAGAGACATAACAAATGTGTTCTGCAGGAAATATTGTTTCCAGTCAGACCTCTTTTCCCCGACCGCTGAAAATACGCCGTTTTTACAATGTTTTCCCCCCCTTTCTTTTTTCTCTTGCCCTTCCTTGTAATATCTACTATACTATATTCTGGAAATATAAACATGGACATATGTTGTCTGTTTATGCACGTTTGTGACCACATTTCCGACCGATTTCCAAGACAGCATATCCTCCGCATTTGATCTTTCCCGTCATCGAAAGGAGCGCCTGATGAAAGACTTTATCTTTTCCAACGATTTTTTCAGAAGTCTGGATGCCTTTGTATACACCTGTGGATATGAAACCTGCGAACCAGGCCACAGTTATGGACCCATCCTTCGAAGCGGCTATCTGATCCACTATGTCCTCGGTGGAAACGGCTATTACAAAGTCGGCGGACACACTTACCGGCTTGGTGAGGGCGACGCCTTTCTGATCTGTCCTGACGAATTGATTTATTATGAGGCAGACAGAAAAAATCCATGGGTCTATACCTGGATCGGCTTCCAGGGCGTCAAGATCGAAGAATATCTGAAACGTACCTCTCTTCTGGACACTCCGGTCTTTCACTATGGACAGGATGACCGCATCCGACTCTGCCACGAGAAAATGTTCGAAGCCAACCAGCTGCCGGCAAACCGCGATCTCATTATGAACAGCATCCTTTATGAATACCTCTTTCTCCTCGCACGCAAATTTCCAAAAGACCAGATCAGTCCCGGAGAAAAACAGGCTGTCTATGTAGAAGAAGCGCTTCGTTATCTGGAATCACGCTACGATCAGGAAGTATCCATCCAGTCTATCGCCGACCGGCTGGGACTTGACCGCTCTTATCTGCACCGGCTTTTTAAATCCGCAACCGGTTTTTCTCCGCAGGAATACCTTCTGGATCTCCGCATCCGGAAGGCATGCGATCTGCTGCAGCGAACCGAGCTGTCCGTGTCCATTATCGCTCTGTCCGTCGGTTATGAGGATACCCTGTATTTTTCCCGCCTGTTCAGAAAGAAAAAAGGCTGCAGCCCTACCCGGTACCGCAACCTTTCCTGTTCCTGAAAAAGAACCCTGATGTAGAAAAATACTCCCGGCATCCTTACCGGATGCCGGGAATTTTTACACACAGTTAAACTTAAACTGCTCCGTTTTTTGCATAGAAGTCGTCAAACAGCTTGCCGATCGCCGTATGCGTATCGCCGCAGATGGACGGAAGGCTGCCGCCCCATGCTTCTTCTGCCTGTTTAAAACCTTTTTCCACAGCTGCCTGCATCTCTTTCATCTTCTCAGGGTCGTCTCCTGCAAGAGCATGAGCAAAATCAAAGATTCTCTGAGATGTCTTGGCTACACCCCAGTATCCGTCTTCAGAGATTGCAGCCTGCGCATCTGCCTTGGTCTTCGCGTCTACCGTATAATTACCGCTTGCCATAAAGCGCCAGAAATCATTTCCCTGGGACAGATTCGCAGTAATCCCCTGCTTCTGGAACATCTGTGTCATCATGTTCGTAAAACGAGACATCTGATTGTTCAGGTCATCTTTTAAACTCTGAACGAGAGCTGCTCTCTCGGAATCGCTCATTTTACCGGTAACGGCCGTATCTTTGCTGAACTCCGCACGGTCCACATCCTTTTGGACAGCGCTTGCAGAAGCCTCTTCCTTTGTCTCTGCCACCGGCGCAGTCACTGCCTTTGCGCTCTGTACATTTGCGGTATACTGTCTGATCGCAGTATCCTGACTTACATTAACCTGCATACTTAACCTCCTCCTTTATGTGGTCTAAAAAGTTTCCTTTAGACATTATATCGGCACTTTTTGGCAAAACTAAAGGGCTGCCGCATTTTTTGCAGCAACCCTTTTCATATCCGTCTTCCGTTCACAGCGTGAACGGCAACCATTGCCTGCCGATCGGCAAAACCTCTCCATCCTCTGCGTCCTTTATATGTCCGATTTATATCAATTACCACATTTATATTTAAAGAATCCGGCACTTCCTGAAAATCTGTTCCAATGCAACCGCACAGATGAAGATTATTCTGCTTTCTACATCCCCAGACGTTTCATATCATTTAAAATCTGTTTCCCTGTCCTCTGTCCATCCCGCAGGTTCCGGCAACTTTTTTCTCTTCCGTTTTCGCCAGATACGGCGCGTACAGCCGCAGGAGGAAATGAGACTGCACATTTGCAGCAGCGGCAAACCCAAAGCAGCACCACAGGAACGCCCACAGCGGCAGCCACTCCATAAAGGAATAGGTGATATAGAAAGGCAGAAGCCACGCCCCGACCACCGGCAGAACCGTGACCGGAGATTTCCCGGCAAAGAACAGACTGTTCAAAAGCTGCCTTCCGACCGGCGCGTCAAACGCCGCGATCCCCGGAAAGGTATAGACAGCCGTCACTGCCGCCGTCAGAAGCACGGTTCCAAGCCCATAGAGAAACAGATGCATCACTCCGGCCGCCTGGCTGCACCAGAACATCTCCAGAAGCAGAACCGATATCAGACACAGTACGCCCACCCATGCGGCCGTCGCTTTGATAAAATTTTCACGAAATCCTTCCACAAACAGACGGAATGGATTGATCTCTTTGCCTCCCCGCTGGTATTTCATAAGCGTATAATACATGGCCGAGAGAGAGGCTCCGATCGTCACAATGCCCAAAGAGCCGATGATAAATAAAAGATTGACCGCAATATACGTTCCCGCCTTCGTGACGGCCCGTCCCAGCGGGCTGTCGTTGTCAAATAACTGTGCAATGCCGCTCATAACATTTCTCCTGATTTAAGTTCCGCTTCAGCCCTCTCAGTCCCCGGGTTGGAGATGCATTTCCGGCCGCCTGCGCGTCCTGAAATCCATCTGGGCACTACCCGGGCTCTCCGCTGTGTTCAGTGTTCCTGCATAATTTTAAAGTGATAAGTCAGCGACGGATAGTCTCCGCTCATGATCGGGAGGGTGAACCCTCCATGCATCAGCGCCGCGCCGCTGTATATTTTCCCGAAGATCAGCTCCTGATAGCAGGCGTCCTCCCGAAGTCCCTTCAGACGCACATGGATTGGCGTCGGATTCGCCTGGGGCGCGAGCACCACCACATTCAGAAGCGCCTCCGTGCCGTCTTTCGCCCCGTGCTGCCAGGCGGTAAAATACCGGTCTTCGACGGCGTTGGTCAGCCGGTAATAATCCCCTTCCTGAATCAGCGGAGCATATTCTTTAAACCGGGCAATCTGTCCCTTGATCTCCTGCTTCTCCAGTTCGTCAAGCGTCGTCAGGTCCAGCTCGTAACCGAAGGTCCCCGACATGGCCACGGTCGCTCTGGTGGCAAGAGAGGTGCACCGGCCGGTCTGACGGTTGGGCGACGCAGATACATGGGAGCCCACAGCGGATACCGGATATCCAAAAGAAGTCCCGTACTGGATCTTCAGCCGCTCAATGGCGTCCGTATCGTCGCTGCACCAGATCTGCGGCGAGTAATAGAGCATCCCGCAGTCAAAGCGCCCGCCGCCCCCGCTGCAGCCCTCAAACAGCACCTCCGGAAAGCTGCCGGTCAGTCGCTCCAGCAGGTCATAGACCCCCAGCATGTAGCGGACATGGACCTCTCCCTGCCGGTGAGCGGGAAGGGCGCGGCTGTACATATCCGTCATGTTCCGGTTCATGTCCCATTTCACATAATCAATGGGATAATTTCTCAAAAGGTCCGACAGAACCTGATACAGATAGTCCCGGACCTCCCTCCGGCCCAGATCCAGCACCAGCTGGCACCTCCCCATGGCGGGCGGCCTTCCGGGTACGGTCAGCGCCCAGTCCGGATGCTTCTGATACAGATCGCTGGCCTCATTTACCATCTCCGGCTCCACCCAGATGCCGAACTTCATTCCCATCCCATGGATCTCCCGGATCAGAGGAGCCAGTCCGCCCGCCAGCTTTTTCTCATTGACGTACCAGTCGCCCAGTCCGTCTTTCTCTCCGTCTCTCCTTCCGAACCAGCCGTCGTCCAGCACCAGCATCTCCATGCCAAGCTCCGACGCCTGTTTTGCGATATCCAGAAGACGCCCGGAATCAAAATCAAAATATGTCGCTTCCCAGTTATTGATGAGGATCGGGCGGCGGGCCTTCTTATATGTTCCCCGGCAGATATGCTCCCGGATAAAATCCGCATACTGATGGCTCAGCCTGGTCAGACCATCGCTGCTGAAACCAAACAGCACTTCCGGCATGACAAACTGCTCCCCTTTTTGCAGCTCCCACTGAAACTGCTCGTCCTGAATGCCCAGCACCATGCGCACGGCCCGCATCTGCGTCCGTTCGATATCGATCCGGTAGCTTCCGGAATAGACCAGCATGGCGCCCAAGCACTCTCCGTAGTCCTCGGAAGTCTCCGGAGCCGCCAGGATGACAAAGGGATTGTGTTGATGGCTGCTGCTTCCTCTTCTGGAACCCACTGTCAGGACCCTGTCCAAAAGCTTCTGCCTCTGTGCCTGCCGTTCCATACAGTGCCTTCCCGGAAAATGGATCAGATCCCACTCCCCGAACGGAATGTCCAGACACGCGGACAGCGCTTTGTGCAGGACCACCGTTCCTTTTGTGTGATTTTCCACAATGGCGCTGCGGGTAATCATATCCTCCTCTTCAAAAACGCCGTAGAGAAGCTTCAGCGCCAGCCCGGTCACCGGATCCTCCAGGCAGAGAATCAGGCTTTCGGCTCTGCCGCCGTCATCATAAGCTGCCGGAAGGCCGGGGAGCCTGTATGTTCCATGGATGATCTCATGACTCACATACCGGAACTCCGCGCCGAAGCTCCCGTCCGGATTCTGGAGCGACAGGCAGCTCACCCGATAGTCCCCCGTGTCGCATCCGGGATACTCCTGACACACATTGTCCAGGGAGAAATCTTTCTGGTCCATCAGCTCATAGGGATTGCCGGAGAATCCGCAGTCGGAATAATAATGCATATATTCCATATGGCTCGTCCCCACCTGCCTTCCATAATAAAGGTGGTGCACATATCCGCGGCAGTCCGCCTGGATCTGATAAGAAGTGCGGGCCGTGTTCAGATAAAAGGTACGGCTTTCCTGTTCAAACAGAATACTCATTTTCTCCTCCGTCCGGCAGCCCCTCGGACACCGCCATGCGGATGCGGTATTCTCTCGGGCTGACTCCGTAAGTTTTTTTAAACATTTTGGTAAAGGTCAGGGGATTGTCATAGCCGGAGCGTTTCGCCACCTCCTGAATCGGAAGCTCCGTCGTCCGCAGAAGCTCCCCGCCCCGCTCCATCCGATAGCGGACCAGGTAATGCTGAGGTGACATACCCAGCTTTTTCTTAAAGATATCCGACAGATAGCTCCGGTTGATCCCTACATACCGGGCAAGCTCCTCCACGGTGATGTGACTGTAATTCTTTTTGATCAGCTCTACGGCATAGTCCACATACATATCCGGCATAAAGACCGGCTGGTATGCGTCCCCAAGTCCGGACCGGATATGGGATTCCGCCGCCAGCGCCAGATACTCATACATCACCGCCGTCCTCTGGAGCACGGAGGAGATGCTCGGCTTCATATTCTGTATCATCTTCTCCGCAATCTTCAGAAACCGCTCCGGATCCACATGGCAGTCCCGCCAGTAGACGCCGGGGCCGAAGCCCGCCAGCTCTGCATAATAGTCCGCCTTCTCTCCGTCAAAGGCAAGCCAGCAGTAGCTCCACGGATTGTCTCCGTCCGCATAATAGGTGACTGTCTCCTCCGGCCGGATCATGAACATCTGTCCCGCATGGAGGGAAAACAGTCCGCAGGGCGTCTCATAATACCCTCTGCCCGACAGGATCACATGAAGGTGATACCCGTCTCTTGCCACCGGACCCACGTGCTGGGAAGCGGCGCACCGCTCCCGCCCGCACAGGGTCAGATACAATTCTTCCGATATCTTCTGCTGATACGCCAGACTGCTGTAATGGGGCGTATCCCATCGCCTGATCTCACCCATAGGTTTTACAGTTTTCCTCCTGAAGTAGCGATTCCTTCCACAAACTGTTTCTGGAAGATCACGTAGATTATAATCATGGGAAGGCATGCCATCAGCGCCGCCGCCATCAGTTCCGGATAATTGGAAGAGAACTGTCCCTGCATCTTGGCAAGGGCCGCGGACAGCGTCGTCGTGGACGCTTCCGAGCAGACGACCATGGGCCACATCAGATCCTTAAACGCAAAGACCGCGGTAAAGATCCCCAGGGATACCATGGCGCTTCTGGTCAGCGGAGCCATGACCAGCAGAAATCTCTGGCCGTAATTGCACCCGTCCACCATGGCCGCCTCTTCCATATCTTTGGGAAGCCCCTGGAAGCTGGTCTTCAGAAGGAAGGTTCCAAAAGCCGTCACCACGCCCGGAAATACCAGCGCAAACAGCGTGTTCAGAAGTCCCAGCTTCGATACCATTACGTACTGTGGAATGATAAAGATCTGCGCCGGCACCATCATCTGGATCATAACCAGAGAAAACGCAATATTTTTCCCGGGAAAATTCATCCGTCCAAAGGCATAGCCCGCCATGGTCGCCGTCAGCACCGCGCAGACCACCCGGAAGAAGATCATAAGCAGGGTGTTTTTATAGAGCACCAGAAAATTATAATTTTTCCACACATTGAGGAAACTGTCCAGTTTCCAGCTGGATGGGAAGATTACGAACGGATTGATGCTGGTGGCCTCTCCGATGGTCTTGAACGCCGTCAGGAACATCCACAGAAACGGCACGATCATCACGAACGCCACAACGATCAGGATCACATGGATCAGAATTCCATTGGCCTTGTCTTTCGCCATTTTTCTCTCCCTCCTTTAATTATAGAACACAAATTTCTTCTCTGCTTTCTGAAGGAGCACCGTCAGAAAGAGAATGATCAGCAGCAGCAGAATGACAAACGTTGCGCCGTAACCTTTATTTCCATAGGTAAATGCATAGCGGTAGAACACCGGCACCACCGTCTCCACGCTGGAAAGCGCCGGATTGGATGTATCCATCACCATGTAGATCAGGTCAAACTGCTGCAGGGCCCCGATGATCCTGGTCTGTACGATAAAGAAGATCGTGGGGCTTAGGAGCGGCACCGTGATGCTGAAAAACTGCCGGATGGGGCTGGCGCCGTCGATATCCGCCGCGATCTTCGTGCAGGCGTTTTTCATGGTGGACACATCGTTCCACGCGCCTACCAGCGTCTCTCCCATCATGGTCTCCCAGTTGGTCGTATACTTGCTGCACGGACGTACGACCAGCGTTCCCTCGGATTCCATGTCCAGAAACGCGCTGATATCCATTCCTTCAAAGGCGGACGGATAGCTGTCGGAAGCGCCTTTAAAGCCTGCCATGGTCACGCCCAGATCGGCCTGTTTCACCTGATTTTCTTCCTTGCAGAACCACTCGATCAGGCTCCATGCCGCATCCGGAGCGTCCGTGCCTGCCGCTGCCGCCCAGCCAAGGCCGTTGTAAATGGTGCAGCGCTCTCCCGGATCCGCGGTTCCGTTTCCGTTCTGATCATAGTAGGGAAGCACGGACCATGCAAAGTTTTCGCTGTTGTCGCTGGTATAGAAGGTATTGATATTCCAGCTTCCCTGGGTGGTCATGGCCGTCACACCGGAGGTGAAGAGCGTGCCGCTGCCGTTCTCCGAGATCACCGACTGGGCCGGCATGGTATCCGCGATCAGTTTTCCAAGGAACTCCATGGCTTCCAGCGTCTTCGGATCATCCATCCCGGAAGTCTTATGGTCTTCGCTGATCACATACCCGCCGTAATCGTAGACGATGTTCCACCAGCCGTCCTGATTGTTTCCCACGTCGATGGAATATCCGTATGTACTGCCCTGTCCTGCATCCGTGATGGCCTTCGCCGCCTCATAGAAATCCTCCCAGGTCCAGGTCTCGTCCGGATACGCCACCTGATACTGATCGAAGATCGCCTTGTTGTAGCACAGGGCGACGGTGTCATGATCCTTGGGAACCGCATACTGTGCGTCTCCCAGCTGATAGATTCCCGTGATTCCCTCATAGTAATTGGCCAGGTCAATGTCCTCCGACTGGCTGATATAGTCGTTGAGTTTTAAAAGCAGATCATTTTCCATGTACTTCTGCGCCACATTGGAATGCATCCAGAATACATCCGGCATGTCTCCGCTGGTGGCTCCTGCTTCCAGCAGGGTCCAGTACTCATCCCAGCCCAGCACCTGGATGTTTACTTTGATGCCGGACTGCGCCGTCCACTCGTCCGCGATCTGCTACAGGCCGTCCACCTGGGCGCTGTCCCAGATCTTCACCTCCAGCGCATCCGCGCTGCCCTGGGACGTCGGCGCATCGCCTCCGGAACCGCAGCCTGCCGCCGATACCGCCATCATCGCCGCAAGCCCTGCCGCCATTACTCTGCATTTTCTCTTCATGTCTTCTCCTCCTTGCATGTTTTCACTGCTGCTTCTTATTGGCAGTTTCAGTATAGCAAGAAGCCTGTATTCCTCATATGTTCCAGTGTTAGATGTATATGGAATTATGCTGGATGATCGTGCTTTTTTCTTTGTTGGATTTCACCGGAATCCGGGGCCGGGCAGGGCCGCCCCCTTCTTTTCTTCTGAAAAAATACACAGGGATTGGAAAAGAACTGCGTGTTTTTCGCAAAAAGCGACGGAAAAATGTCTTGGGAATCTCCTGAATACCCGATGCAGCGAACCGGCGAAATGCCATTTTGCATCTTTCTTTATGTTATTTTGCGATTTCCCGAACCTGACAGCTTTCAAAAAAGACCGGTCCTTTCATCTTCGGACAGGCACCATGCTTCCAGTGCCCGCCCGGACGAATGCCGGACCGGTCTTATTCCTGTTCTTTTATTTTTCCGCTGTCTGCCAGTCCATCAAAAGCTCCCTGACCCAGCCGCACAGCCTCTCGCTGCTCTCATTTGCGATCCGCATCACTTCTTCGTGGCTGTGCTTCGTCTTCGCGATCCCGGTGGCCATGTTGGTGATGCAGGCGATTCCCAGCACCTTCATACCCAGATAGTTGGCCGCGATCGTCTCCGGCACCGTGGACATGCCGATGGCGTCCGCTCCCAGCCGTTCATAGGCCCGAATCTCCGCCGCCGTCTCATAGCAGGGGCCGGAGAAGATGGCGTAGACGCCTTTTTGATAAGAGAGCCCCAGCCGCTCTGCAGTCCGCTCTGCTTTCTGCATCAGTACTCTGGAATATGCCTCCGACATATCCGGGAACCGCACACCGAAACGCTCGTCATTTTCGCCGATCAGGGAGTTATTGCCCAGCATATTGATGTAATCGGTCAGAAGCATCAGGTCGCCGGGCGCAAAGTCCCGGTTGATCCCGCCGCAGGCGTTGGTCACGATCAGATTCTCAATGCCCAGAAGCTTCATCACATAGATGGGATATGTCACTTCCTTCATGGTAAAGCCTTCATAATAATGAAAGCGTCCCTGCATGGCGGCGATGATCTCCTGTCCGATCCTGCCGATCACCAGATTGCCTGCATGTCCCGCCACATGGGACTGCGGAAAGTTCGGGATCTCCTTATAGGGGATCACGGTCCGCTCCTCCATGATGTCCACCAGACTTCCCAGGCCGCTGCCCAGGATGATGCCGATGGTCGGACGCAGCGCGGTCCTGCTCTCAATAAACTGTGCGGATTCTTTTACTTTTTCGTAAAACATGAATCTTTTTCCTCCTACTATTATTTTTGAAACGCTGTATTTTCACCGGATCACCAGCGCCCGCTCCCCAACCACATCCTCCAGAAGCCCCCTCACGATGCGCTCGGTCTGGGTCCTGGCGTTCTGGATCAGGCTGTCCATGTCCGCTTTTTCCGACACGTCCGCCTTCGCCGCCGCCACCATGTCGATGACGTCTTCCTTTTCCGTCCGGTTAAAGAGCGCCCACTGCTCGTCATAGAATTCAATGGAATCTTCGTCGATCTCTATGGACTGTACTTCACACTCCGGCAGGGTGATCACCACCTGGTCTTCCTGAATGTCGATCTCCGCCTGCCGGATATCGATCCCGGCCCGGACCCTGGCCGTGTAGATCATGGAAAAGCTGTTTTTCGTAAGGAACGGAATCTTCCCTTCCGAATACTTGATCAGCCCTGTGTAGGTCAGCCGGGCGGTGGTCAGTTCGCTGACTGCTTCCAGCTTCCCGCTGACAAATGCGGAGGTCAGTTCCGGTTCCTTCGGTGCGGTGTAACGGGCATACCCATAGATTCCCGCGCCCATGCCTAAAAGCAGCACCAGAAGCAGCAGAAAACATGTCTTTAAAAATCTTCTCATTGTTACCTCCCCGTATTTTTCTTTGATTATATCATGCGCCGCATCCACTGAAAACTCCTGCTTTTACATTTGTCAATGATTTATCCATCCACTGCCTGCGATTGCTTCTGATCTCCGGCGTTTTCTGCTTTGACAGTTCGGCTTTTTATCTTTTCTATTTTGTCTGTTTTGAGATTTTTATATTATTATTTTTTGCATATATATATTGACATTGTATATTATATATTATATAATATATAAAACTCAAACATACGAAAGGAGCGCAAAGATGGTATTTCCACTCAGTCCGCCCATGTTCGACCTGCTGATCCTTTCCATTACCGAACAGGAAGATTCCTATGGCTATCAGCTGAGTCAGAAGATCAAGAATGTCTCCGGCGTCAAGGATTCCACCCTCTATCCGATCCTGAAACGGCTGCAGGAGCAGGGGTATTTAAGCGTGTACGACCAGCCCTTCCAGGGGCGGAACCGGCGGTATTACCGGATCACGGACGCCGGTCAGCAGAGATATCAGGAGCTTATGGAGGAATGGCGGCTTCACAAGGAAGCCATTGATCAGATTTTGAAAGGAGAACACGAAGAATGAACCGGGAACAATACATGGAACGCCTTCGGCACAGGCTTAAGAGGCTTCCAAAAGAAGATTATGAACGGGCAGTCGCCTATTTTACCGAATATTTTGAAGAAGCGGGGCCGGAGCGGGAAGCGCAGGCCATCGAAGATCTGGGAAGCCCGGAGCTGGCGGCCGATCAGATCATCCGGGATTTTGCGGTGGAGAATGCCGCCGAACCAGTCAGGGATGTGAAAAAGGGCTTCTCCGCCCTGTGGATCGGGATTCTGGCCGTCTTCGCCGCGCCCGTCGCCCTGCCGCTGGCACTGGCTTTTGGGGCAGTGCTTCTGGCCTTTGTACTGGTGGTGATCGCGCTGCTTTTCTCCGTGTTCCTGATCGCGGTATCCGTTACCATCAGCGCCGTCCCCTGCGTCCTCGTAAGCTTCTGGCTGCTCTTTACCTCTTTTGCGGACGGACTGGCGACGCTGGGATGCGGACTGATCCTGCTGGGCGCAGGCATCCTGATGACTCTGTTAAGCTTCTTCTTTACCAGATGGGGGCTGCATGGCATGACCTGTCTGTTCGGATCGATCGTGAAAGGCGGTGCACGTTATGAAAAATAAGAAAATATGGCTTTTCCTGTCCCTCGGATGCATCCTGTCGGGTATCTTCTTTTTATTTGCCGGCACTCTGCTGGGGGGCATTCCCGGCTTCTATGTGGACCGAACCGGCGTCCATACTTCCAGAGAAGCGGCGGATCAGAGAAGGAATGTGTTTCAGAATACGGTAGAACTGGACGCATTTGACCGTATAGAGCTGGATGTCAGCTATGTGGAAGATGTGGCGCTTGTCCCTTCCGACCGGTATGCCGTTGAATACCGCACCTGGGGAAGCGCAGAGGAACCGGTCTGCAGGGTGGAAGACGGACGGCTGCTTTTCCGGGAAGGTCCCTTTTCCGGCAGCGACTCCCGGATCTGGTTCCTGTATGCCGACCCGGGATCCGAATATACCAGAGAGCTGGAACCGGGCCCTTATTATGTAACGGTCGAATATCCTGCAGACCAGACCTTTACAGATGTGGTGATTCGGATGGAGTCCGGGGACCTGAAGCTGCCGGTTCTGAAGGCGGAAACCCTGGATGTCCGGGACGACTATGGGGATGTATCTATGGAAGGTTATACCGGAACCGCGCTGAACCTTTTTCTGTCCAGCGGGAACCTGACCGCAGGGACCGTCGCCGCGGACCAGGCGCAGCTGGAGAACGAATACGGATCCGTCGCCCTGGATGATTATACCGGAAAATCGCTGGAGATCCGCATGTCCAGCGGCGAGCTTTCCCTTGACACCATGACGGCTGAGAAGACCGATATTTTGAATGAATACGGAGAGGTCCTGATCGGCCAGGCGTCGGGAGACAGTCTGACGGCGGAGTTAAGCTCCGGCTCCTTTCTGTCCGACCGGCTGGACTTTCATGACCTGGATATAAAAAATGAATACGGGACCGTCCGCGTCCGGCTTCCCGAAGAGATCTCCGGATACAGCTGCCAGCTGCAGACGGAGTACGGCTCCATCCTCCTGGACGGCAAACGGGTTGCGAACAACGACCCTGATGAAAATGAGAATGAAATCTTCTATACCTCCACCGGATCGAACGGAAAGACGATTGACATCTCCTGCGACAGCGGAGATATCATCATCGATCCGGCTCCATAGCATATAGTACAAACGCATTGACATTTGCTGCTTCAGACATTCATACCCCTGCTACCGGGCTTCGCGGAGAATACAGGATATAAAAGGTATAACTCCTGTCTTTTTCCGCGTCAATCCGGTACGCCGGTTCCACATCCGCGCCCCAGCTGTCGATACCTCCGACTCCCCTGACTGCATCATAGATACATACTACGGTCCGCCTGGGCGGGGGAAGTTCTTCCTGATGAAGCGCACTCTCCAGCTCAAGGGCCGTATAGGGCAGGCATGAAAATGCAAAAGAGCAGCCTTCTTCCGCCTGGAAGCGAAGAGCAGCCGGCCGGACAGATTCTTCTCTGTTGTCCAGAGAACGGCTTCTTCGCACCTCCAGCCATGTGGTATTCATATGTATTCCGCAATCCTGAGGAACCAGATAGGGTGTAACGGGAAGCCCTTCTATTTCATAGATACCGGGAAGCCCGCCGGCCATGCGGTCCGGATAGGTTTCCCCCGACAGGCCCTCATATCGGAATCCGTCCGCGCAGGTCGGCATAAGAAAACGCATGCCGAAGACCGGAAGCTCCGGAAGCCCCTTTTTCCCATAGTACTGTACATGGACCCGTATTTTCCCGCCGCTGTCCACCTGATAAGAAACTTCCACCCGGGTATCGGGTACTGTAATGGTCTCATACGTGTACTGGATCTCCACCTGTGACGCTCTCTCCCGCCCCGTATATCTGTTATTTTCCGGTGCGGACGGGAACGCGATCTCTGTATCATCCACCCGTATGGCAATCTTTCCGCAGCGAATAAACTGATCTGCCGCAAGCCACATACCGCTTTTGAGGACAAAGCCGCTTCCCCGGTCGTTGTCAGTGGATGCCCTCCAGAAGCAGGGGCGGGGCGGACGATACAGCCATTCCATCCCGCCGCATACCAGAGATTCCATGCCTCCTGCCGTATAAGAAAAGATATAATGAAAATCCCCTTTATCACTTCTCCCGTGAATTCCCAGTGTCACATCTCCATAAACAATATGAAGAAGATCGCAGGCGTTTGATCCGCTATCTGTATTTCCCATAATAATACCTCACTTCCTGCATGGCCGGCTTTTCAGTACGATCCGCAAAGACAATGCCGTCTCCGGAAAATGCATAGTCCGAAGGACGGTCGTCAAAATCTCCGCCGTAACGCAGTGCTGTCCCGCCGGTCACCTCATCCTTCACGACAATTGCCTGGTCAATGAAATCCCAGATAAATCCGCCCTGATACATCTCATACTGATCCAGCAGTTCCATGTAAGTACCCATACCGCCCAGAGAATTGCCCATATCATGCATATATTCACAGAGAATAAACGGTTTTTTCGGCTCACTCTCCAGATAAGCACGAATATCGTCAGGCGGCGCATACATACGGCTTTCCACATCCGATATGGTATTCTTATAACTTCGATTATGAAAAACGCCCTCGTAATGCACCAGGCGGCTGTCATCTTTTTCTTTCAGCCATGCATTGGCTGACTGCAGCACGTCTCCCGCATATGATTCATTTCCCAAAGACCAGAACAGAACTGACGGATGGTTTTTAAAAAGCTCAAAATTGCTTTTAATCCGGTCCATAACCGCCTCCTTCCACCGAGACAGGCTGCCCGGCACATTCCAGGACGGTTCCACCTGCCCCATCTTCTGCCAGCTCCCATGTGACTCCAGATTCGCCTCCGCCATAAGTGCAATACCGTTCTCATCACAAAGCCGATACCAGAGAAGCTGATCCGGATAGTGACAGGTTCGTACCGCGCTGATATGATTGCGAAGAAGAATCTGCATATCCTGTTCCATCTCTTCTCTTCCTATGCATCTGCCGCACTCTGCACTCCACTCATGACGGTTGACCCCGTTTAAAACCAGCCGTTTCCCGTTCAGGCGGATGACCCTGTCCACAATCTCCACACACCGAAAGCCAACCCTGTAAGGTACCACCTCCATAAGCCTGTCTTTTGCATCATAGAGCCGGACATACAGCAGATACAGCCTCGGCCGAAACAGGTCCCAGGCTTCTACCGGCCCCACCTCCTGTTCTTTCATGTTCCCCCATGCGCCTCGGCAACAGTCTCCCCGCAAGAAAATCATATGCTTCAAAAGTGTTTTCCCATCACTGTCCTCTAAAGAGATCTCCATCCTGCCGGACAGTCCTTCTTCCATGAAGACCTTCAGTTCCGCTCCAATGCTTCCGGTTCCGTCCGGATGCAGCCTCGGCCTGACCCACAGATCCTCCACATGCATTGCCGGCTTTGCATAAAGCGTCACATTCCGAAAAATCCCAAAAAACCGGAAAAAATCCTGATCCTCCAAAAATGCCGCTGTGCTTCTTTTATGAACCTCCACCGCCAGAACATTTCCCCTGTCCCTGATATACGGCGTCAGGTCAAATTCTGAAGGAGTAAAGCTGTCCTCGGCATACCCCACAAAATATCCATTCAGCCATACATACATGGCCTGTTCCACGCCTTCAAAAAAAATGCTGACTGATTTACCCTGAAGTCCTTCTTCCAGATCAAATTCCTTTCGGTAAGAACCTACCGGATTATATTCCGCTCTGCTGAACATGCCTTTTTGATCGTCCGTATCGCACAGGCTGTACGCCGGTCTCCGATAGATATGTCCTTCCCACGGATACATGGTATTGATATAATGTATCCTGTCATATCCCGCCATTTCGATATGGCAGGGTACCGGGATCCGGTCAAAATCCGATGCGTCATAATCCGTCCGGAAGAAATCCTTCGGACGGCTTTCTGCATTAAGAGAATAATGAAACTGCCAGGTTCCATTCAGAGACTGCGCCAGGGAATTTTTCCCTGACTTCAGTTCCTCCATATTGATATAATACTCATGGTCGCTGTGCGCCGGAAGCTGATTTACCCGGAAGACCTCCGGATCATCCAGCCATCTGATATCTGCATTCATAAACATACTCCTGCTGAAAATTCTGCTGTTCTTTCGGTTATTCTTTTACCGCACCCGCTGCTACGCCTGCCAGAATATATTTCTGGAAAAAAATGTAGATGGCGATCGTCGGAATCATAATTACGATAATGCCCGCCGCCAGCGTCTGCCAGGAACCCTGCTGGGCGTTGGCATAATTCATCAGGAACGTGGTCAGCGTACGCAGCCTGTTTTTCGGCATGTACAGATATGGAATATACATATCATTGATAATATTGATTGCTTTAATAATACATACCGTTGCGGTGGCAGGCGCCAGGAGCGGAAAGATAATTCTTCCAAACAGCCCGAAATAAGAACAGCCGTCCAGAAGA
>Ga0137306_101829_pt1 | contig 19931 bp, 20 predicted proteins | sample Inofroosms_March_FD_97187 | JGI IMG/M metagenome (GOLD analysis project Ga0137306, IMG submission 97187) | Mouse cecal microbial communities from Vienna, Austria - N-Acetylneuraminic and N-Acetylglucosamine D2O microcosms_March | ecosystem: Host-associated > Mammals > Digestive system > Large...
CATAAATTTAAATTTTGTCATCTACTAAAATTTTTGCAACAAAAAAGAAGAAACATTTATGGCAAAAGACATGTTCAAAAAATACATCTGGATAGTGAACAAGCTATACACTACCGGAGGCATTTCTTACAAGGAATTAGCGAAAGCATGGGAAAACAGCATACAGAACGATGAAGGAAGCACCATTCCCAAACGCACATTCGATGATTACCGAAACGCGATAGAGAACACATTCGACCTCAATATCTCGTGTGATGCTTCGGATGGCTATAAATACAAGCTATGCGATGCCGAAAGCCTGCGGAAAGACACCGTGAAAAGTTGGCTGTTAAACTCATTCGCCGTGAACAACTGCATACAGGAAAGCCGCAGATTGAAACAAAGAATCCTCTTTGAGCGGATTCCTTCGGGAAACGAATCGTTGATGCGCATCATCCAAGCCATGCAAGAAAACAAGACCATCCGCCTGACTTATCAAAGTTTCCATCATAGCCAACCGTCCACTTTTCCGGCAGAACCTTATTGCGTCAAAGTCTTCAAACAACGCTGGTATATGGTTGCCCACAATCCTGAAAAGAATTGCATTGGCATTTATGCCCTCGACCGCATACAGCGGCTGGAACTGACGGATGAAACTTTCACTTTTCCCGAAACTTTTGATGCCGAAGCCTATTTCCGAGACAGCTACGGCATCATGGTAACTCCCGAAGAGTTGGACGTCGAAACGATACGCATCAAAGTGTCGGACAAGAACAACAAACGTAAATATCTTCGGCTGTTGCCGCTGCACCATTCGCAAGAAGAGACTGAAAAGCATTCGGACTACTCCGTCTTTACTTACCGCCTCTACCCCACTTACGACTTTTTCCAGGAAATCCTTTCACACGGCGGAGAAGTCGAGGTACTGTCTCCAGAGTGGGTACACAAAGAATTTAAAGAATTGATAGAAGATATGCTCAGACAATATTTGCCATAAATAACCATATCTCCGAATTACTCTTTTTCTTCCTCCTGCGGAATACGGATAGAGGTATACAATTCCAATATGGCAGCTACCGTCAGACAAACGATCCATTCGTTGCCATGAGTGAATAGCATAAAAGCACCGGTAAGCACCAGCAGCAAAGCTCCGAAAATCTGCTGGCGGCGAAGGCGCTTCACTGTGGTTTTAGTACTTCGGGAAGGGGAATTGACCTGCGCCAATGCCACCATCGTGGCACCGACTGTATATATATAAGGTGCAAACTCCCAACCAGTGATATACACGGCAGAACCAAACAGCACCATTACGGCACCAACTACAAACAAGGCAGGTATCAAGGATTTCATTCTTCAAGATCTTTTTCAAACACATAAATATCTTCATCGGGCTTCTTCATCAGGTATTTCTCACGCGCAATGCGCTCAATAGCTCCCGAATCCACAGCCAACTCATTCAGCCGCTCCGTATTTTGTTCATATTCTGCCCGATATTTTTCAATCTCAGCATTCAAATGGCTGATCTCACGAGCAAACCCTAAACGACGCACAATACTGTTCTCGTCAAGGAAGCCGACAATCACGGCAAATACAGCAAGCGTAATCAAATACTTATTCTTGCTGACAAAGGTCCAAAGCGTCGCCAATCTATTCATTGATAAACAATTTAATAAATGAAAGTATCTATAAACAGCAGAAGCCGGAGTCAGCTTCTCGCTACAAAGATAAGGGGAATAAGTGAGAAAATTCCTTTTTTTTTGTACATTTGCACAAATTGTAATGGACAAGAATATCCCAAATCATGGAAAACTATATTGTATCAGCACGAAAGTACCGTCCTGCCACCTTCGATTCGGTAGTAGGACAACGTGCCCTGACTACCACCCTAAAGAATGCCATTGCCACCGGCAAACTGGCACATGCCTACTTGTTTTGTGGTCCACGCGGCGTAGGAAAAACAACTTGCGCCCGCATATTCGCCAAGACGATCAACTGCATGAGCCCTACTCCCGACGGAGAGGCATGCAATCAATGTGAATCATGCACGGCTTTCAACGAACAACGGTCGTACAATATCCATGAATTGGACGCCGCGTCCAACAACTCGGTAGATGACATCCGCCAATTGGTGGAACAAGTACGCATTCCGCCCCAGATAGGAAGATACAAGGTGTACATCATTGACGAGGTGCACATGTTGTCTGCATCTGCTTTCAATGCTTTCCTGAAAACATTGGAAGAACCGCCCCGCCATGCCATCTTCATCCTCGCCACCACGGAAAAGCATAAGATTCTGCCAACGATTCTTTCGCGCTGCCAGATATATGACTTCAACCGCATCAGTACGGAAGACACGGTGGCGCACCTGGCTTACGTTGCCTCGAAAGAAGGTATCAGCGCTGAACCGGAAGCACTGAATGTTATCGCTTTGAAAGCTGACGGAGGTATGCGTGACGCCTTGTCCATATTCGACCAAGTAGTCAGTTTCACCGGCGGGCACATCAGTTACCAAAGCGTAATTGAAAATCTGAACGTGCTGGATTATGAGTATTATTTCCGACTGACAGAACACTTTTTAGCCAACCAGGTAAGTGATGCCCTGTTGCTGCTAAACGATGTTCTGAACAAGGGATTCGATGCCAACCATTTTATAACAGGGTTGTCTTCACATTTCCGCGACCTGTTGGTAAGCAAAGATCCGGCTACCCTGCCCCTGCTTGAAGTAGGAGCCAGCATACGCGAACGTTATCAGGCACAGGCACAAAAATGCCCGTTGCCCTTCCTTTACCGTGCCATGAAGCTTTGTAACGACTGCGACTTGAACTATCGTGCAAGCAAAAACAAGCGTCTGCTGATGGAGCTTACCCTGATACAAGTGGCGCAGCTTACCGCCGAAAATGACGATGTAAGTGGTGGGCGTAGCCCTAAACAAGTCATAAAACCCATATCTTCACAACCTGCTTCTGTTCAACAGGCGCAGGCTACAGTCGGTACAAACCCATCAAGTCCTGCGCAGCAGACAGCTGCTTCGCAGAAGGTCTCTACGCCATCGCAATCACAGCAAACGAATCCGCAAGCAGCCCAACGCCCCATTCCCAACACCGTGTTAATGGCACAGGGAAAAGAGGAAAAGAAAATACCGGTCATGAAAATGGGTGGTTTGGGCATCTCTATCAAGCGCCCGCAGGGCGATGAAGGACAAAAGCAAATGCCCGAAGCTACCGCCGAGCAAAGAAATGCGCAACAACCGGAAGAAGATTTCATCTTCAACGAGAAGGACGTAAACTACTATTGGCAAGAATATGCCGGAAGACTCCCCAAAGAGCAGGTTGCTTTGGCTAAGCGCATGCAGGTGATTCATCTGACAATGACAGATGCTGTCACTTTTGAGGTTGTAGTGGAAAATGATATTGCTGCCAAAGAATTCATTGAATTAACACCGACTCTACAAGACTATCTGCGCAAACGACTCAAAAACAGCAAAGCTACCATGAAGGTCCGCATCAGTGCCCCCAACGAGAAAGTACGTGCCTATAGCCGAGTGGAGAAATTCCAGATGATGGCACAAAAAAACAGCGCACTATTACAACTGAAAGATGAATTCGGGCTTGAATTTTATTAAAAGTATAGAGAGAATAGGAATTATCGGGAGCCCAAAGGAGTTAGTCGAGAGTCAGAAGGAGTTAGTCGGGAGTTATCGGCCGATACTTTTGTTTAAAGGAGGGGGAAAGAGGGAGTTAAAGTTAAAGCTTTGAGTTCCCTTGCAAACGATCAGCCGGTTACTCAAAATAGAAGGTTAGCACAATCATGCGGGAAGTAATCTTATCAACCGACTGTGTGAACTTCAACAGCGACTGATCGGTAAGGTCCTTACGCTCTTTCTTTATCAGATTGGACAATCCGAAACAAAACTTTAGTTCAGGAATCAACTTAAAATAAGGTAAATAGAAATCGCAGCCCAAACCGACTTCCACATAGCAGTCAAAAGGCTTCACCAACAAAGCTCCTTGCTTCTTCACGCTAAAATCATACGTAGGGGCAATACCTGCCATCAGGTAAGGACGGTAGTTATTAAAACGTTCGGCAGCAAATTTTAAATCGACCGGAACAGAAAGATAAGCGGACTTCATCGATTGCGCATATTCTTCCCCACTCTCCTGCTCGCGAAACACGACTTTCTTATCACCAAAATGCAACGTCGGCACAAAACGCAAAGAGAGGAACTGGTTTAAATAAAGCTCACTCAGCACGCCGACCGTGAATCCGGGCGAATATTCCGGAACATCCGCAAACCAGCTTTGCCCATCTTCCGTCACATAGCCGGTATTCACCAATTTATAATCTTGCAAATGGATACCAGCCAAAAAGCCATAATGCCACTTCCGCTGATCGACGTACGGGCGATTCTGCACCTTACGCTTCTGTGCCGAGGCACCGAAAGCAAGGAGTAAAGACAGGATTATCAGACAAATGCGTTTCACAACCATAAAAACGACAAAAGAGGCATTTTATTGCATTCGCTTTTTACATTCCTCCTTTCATTATTTAGACGTCATATAAATTAATAGATTTTAGGCATGATTGATAACAACCAATTAAGAAAACCACTATTTTTGTCAGGTAAATTAGTACTAATAATTTAAAATTTGAAGAAAAATGGCTTACGTAATCAGTGACAGTTGTGTTGCTTGTGGCACTTGTATCGACGAATGTCCGGTAGGAGCAATCTCAGAAGGTGATATCTATTCTATCGATCCTGAAGCTTGCACAGAGTGTGGTACTTGTGCTGATGTTTGTCCGTCTGAAGCAATTCACCCGGCAGAATAATAACAACAACAGGAAAAAGAAACAAAAGCCCGGTCTCAAATTCTTGAGATCGGGCTTTTATTTTGACTTTTCAATACAAGCAGCCGTAGTTTGTTTCGAGGCCAATCCGAAAAATCGGAAGAAATCGTAATAATTCCAACGCCGGAAAAGTTTATTTTGTCTCACGAGACGGATAAATTCGTCCCGTAAGCTGAAAATTTTCATCTCATGGGATCATTTTTTTTGTCCCACGAGACGAAATCATCCGTCTCGTGAGACAAATTTTGCAATCTATTTTCTTGGGCTAATTCCTTACTTCAGCTTTGCCAACGCCTCTTTGATGCGACGGATAGCTTCCACTATATTCTCATCGCTTGTAGCATAACTCATACGAATGCATTCAGGAGCACCGAATGAAGTTCCACCCACGCAAGCCACATGAGCAACCTCCAGCAGGTACATTGCCAAGTCATCCGAGTTTTCGATCTTACGGTCACCAGCCGACTTGCCAAAGAAGGAATCGCACTTCGGGAACAGGTAGAAAGCTCCTTGAGGCACATTCACTTCAAATCCGGGCACTTCTTTCGCCAATTTCACAATCAAGTCGCGACGACGCTCAAACGCACGGCGCATCTCTTCTACCGGAACCTGTGTACCTGTGTAAGCTACCTCGGCTGCTTTCTGCGATACAGAACAAGGACCGGAAGTATATTGTCCCTGAAGTTTGTTGCACGCCTTCACCAACCATTCCGGACCGGCAACGAAACCGATACGCCAGCCTGTCATGGCATACGCCTTAGAGACACCGTTCACGATCACTGTACGCTCTTTCATGTCAGGGAACTGGGCTATGCTCTGATGCTTGCCTACATAGTTGATATGCTCATAGATCTCATCGGCAATGACAACCACCTGCGGATGCTTAGCCAATACGTCAGCCAGTCCTCTCAACTCTTCCTGCGTATAAACAGAACCGGTCGGATTGGAAGGCGAACAAAGGATCAAAGCTTTGGTCTTCGGAGTGATGGCCGCCTCCAGTTGTGCAGGGGTAATCTTGAAATCCTGCTCAATGCCTGCCGAAACAATCACCGGAGTTCCTTCTGCCAGCTTTACCATTTCCGGATAACTAACCCAGTAGGGAGCAGGCACAATCACTTCGTCACCCGGATTCACCAGTACCAATATGGCATTGCAAACCGACTGCTTGGCACCGTTAGCACATGAGATTTGTGCGGCTGTATATTCCAGACCGTTTTCCTTTTTCAATTTCTCCACGATTGCATTACGCAAAGCCGGATATCCCGGAACCGGAGAATAACGAGAGAAGTTATCATCTATCGCTTTCTTCGCAGCCTCCTTGATATGGTCGGGAGTATTGAAATCGGGTTCTCCTACACTCAGGTTAATTACGTCAACGCCTTGAGCTTTCAGCTCGGCACTTTTTTGCGACATAGCCAGCGTCGCCGATGGCGACAAACTGTTCAAACGATCTGATAATTGATTCATTTTTCTATCTATTTTATGGTTATTGCATAAATTAAACTAAACTGCAAGATTTCTCTTTTTGATGTCGGGAGCAAATTTATTTATTGAAATGCAACATGTGTCCCATGCGTTCTTTCTTTGTGCGCAGATAGCGTTCATTATATGGATTGGGGGTCGTCTCGATGGAAACATTTTCAGTAATCTCCAGTCCATACGCCTCCAGTCCGACACGCTTCACCGGATTGTTCGTCAACAGCCTCATCTTGCGCACACCCAGTTCACGCAGAATCTGGGCACCCACACCGTAATCACGCTCATCGGCAAGATGTCCTAGGCAAATATTGGCATCCACCGTGTCCATTCCGTCTTCCTGCAACTTATAAGCCTTCATCTTCTCCATCAGTCCGATGCCACGGCCTTCTTGGTTCAGGTAGACAACCACTCCCTTACCGACTTCTTCAATCATTTCCATCGCCCGATGCAACTGTTCGCCACAATCGCAACGCATAGAACCGAAGATATCGCCCGTAGCACAGGAAGAGTGCACACGCACCAATATCGGTTCGTCTTCTTCCCATGTACCTTTGAACAGTGCCACATGCTCCAAGCCATTCGATTTCTGCTTGAATGGAATCAAACGGAAATGTCCGTGTTCGGTAGGCATATCTACCTCCACTCCTTTCTCCACAATAGATTCTTGCTTCAAGCGATAGGCTATCATGTCGCGGATAGAAATCAGTTTCAGATTATACTCATCTGCCATTTTTCTTAATTCGGGCAGACGTGCCATCGTACCGTCCTCGTTCATGATCTCCATAAGCGCACCTGCGGGATAGAGCCCAGCCAGACGTGCCATGTCGATAGTAGCTTCCGTATGTCCGGCACGGCGCAGGACTCCTTTTTCCTGGGCATACAGAGGATTGATATGTCCTGGACGTCCGAAAGTGGCAGGAGTAGATGCAGGATCGGCAAGCGCCTTGATGGTGGCAGCGCGGTCGGTAGCAGAGACCCCGGTTGAGCAGCCTTCCAGCTTATCGATAGTAACCGTGAAAGGGGTTCCCAAAACAGAAGTATTGTCACTCACCTGATGCGGCAAATCCAACTCTTTGCAACGGGAAACGGTTATCGGCGCACAGAGTACGCCACGTGCGTGCTTCAACATGAAGTTCACTTTTTCCGGAGTAATCATCTCCGCGGCAATAATCAGGTCGCCTTCGTTTTCGCGGTCTTCATCGTCCACCACAATCACAAAGTTACCGGCCTTGAAGTCTTCAATCGCCTCTTCTATTGTATTCAATTTCACTTTTTCCATTCTGGATTCTCCTTCAAATATTTAGGTTATTTCAGATTAGTTTCTATGATCTGTCGGATTTCGTCATCGGTTTTGATGATTCTCTCCAGGTCTTTGCCCAACCGCACACGGAACATCCAAATACGGAAGTAGAAGAACAGACCTACCGGCAACACCACTCCGCACGCCAGATTCAGCCATGAATGGTTGAAAGGACGCAAATGGGCATGCACGGAAATGATGGGATAGGTGTTCAATGCATTCAGCAAATAAACAGAGCGGGTGTTGGACATCTCTTCCACCAATGTTTCGAGGCGCTCGTTTATCTGTTCTATATCCTTTTCGCCACTCGGCTCTTGCATCCACAGTTTCAGATAATTGGGTACGCGTTTCAATGCATTGTTTTCCATATAGATGCGGCAGTCGTCCGTCAGTGCCTGCAAGTCGCCGGGCAGACGGGCATAGTCGGGATCGTGTATGACCACTTCCTTGCGGAACAAGTGGCGGACGCTACGGATTCCCAATACCTTCTTGAACCAATTGACATAAGCATCGGCATTCAGCACTACCGAGTCATTGTTCGACTTATAAGTGAGGAACATTCCCAACGGAGCCAATATAGCGGTACTGGTCCACATACCCGTCCATACAATCCACTGTCCGTCACGTGCCATCTTAAAGCCTGTATTATTAATGATGTAATAGATGATAAATATGAGCACCGATACGACAACCGGCATTCCCAATCCTCCCTTACGGATAATGCCCCCCAACGGAGCACCGATGAAGAAGAATATAAGGCATGCCACAGAAAGTGTCAGTTTCTCATGCCACGAGGTCATGTGGCGACGCAAGCTGGTATCCGTCTGCGAAACACTGTAGCTCTTGAAACTCCAGTCACTCCCCACACTTCCGGCACGGCTGACAGCGGCAGTGATGATCTTTTGTTTCTGTGCCAGGGTAGCCGCATTGAACAGGCTGTCCACATCATAATCGGTCAAAGAGGCTTCCTGTATCTTAAGCGTGTCGGCTTTCTTCAGTTCAGCAGTTATCTTATAGGTACCGTTCATGGCTTCGTTGAAGTAACTGCGGCCCACACTATCGTTCTGTACGCTCATGGAGTCGATGCCCGCCTGAAGCATCTTCATATTCTTGCTCATGGACTGATTGCTCATGATACCGGCATCCACCATATTGAAGTCTGAATCAAACTCAATGATGGCATGTTTCTCGCGAAACGCTTCACGGCGATAAGGCACGTTCTTCTGGTTCATGTTCTGCGACTTCAGGTTCTCGAACTGTTCGCCGTCATACAGATGCAAGTACAGGTGTTGCTTGTCCGCAGTCATCTCCAGTCTGCCGGAGTCCGACTTGATGATTTGCGCATTCTCAAAGCCTTTCTCAAAATTGTAGATCAGTACGTCATAAAGCATACCTGTCTTCCGGTTCTTATGCTTGACATAAAGGTTATAGCCGTCTATCTCGTCGTAGAAGACGCCTTCGGGAATATCCAACTCCGGTGACTTCTGCTTCATAGAGATAATCAGCGTATAGAGTTTGGTGTATGCTTCCGGACCGATCACATTCTGAAAATAGAAGGAGACCCCGCTGATGAAAATAATAAAAACGATCAGCGGACGCATGATTTTAAGCAAGGAGATGCCTGCCGCTTTCATGGCAAGCAACTCAAAACGTTCGCCGAAATTACCAAAAGTGATAAGGGCTGCCAACAGAACAGCCAACGGCAATGAAACCGGCACCAGCGTAAGTGCGGAATAAAAGAAGAATTTAGCAAGGACACTTATCTCCAATCCTTTTCCCACCATTTCATCCACATACTTCCACAGGAACTGCATCATGAATATGAAAAGGCATATCAAAGAAGTGCCCATAAAGAGCATACAGAAGCTCTTCAATATAAATATATCTAACTTTTTTATGCGCAGCATTTTACTTATCTCATGCAATGAAGACACAAAATTAGCACAAAAAAGGGAGTGAGGAAAATTTTTATATCAAAGTTAACTAAAAACCGCACGTTCTCCGCAAAGTTTCGATCTGCGAATCCCACAGTTCACACAAATCGGATGCTTCATCCTCATCGGCAAAGTCGATTACTTCCAGCACGAAATCATTAGTCAATTCATTATTTGTCATTTTCAATTCAAAGTATTCCCGCTCATATTCGTCATCCAGCCAACGGAAGCGGATAAAGGAGAATGCACGCACGGCGATAATCTCTGCGTCACGATGTTCGTTCTTTCCCCAAAAGAAAGAGACAGTCTTATCATCCGACTGTACCCGGTCGGCAAACCAACCTTCCAACCCCGTGGGGGTGCTTATTGCAGACCACAAAATACTTTTGGATGTAGCGTTCAAAGGATATTCTTTATGAATTTTCAGTCTTTCCATAGCATATAGCTTTTATATTACGGTGCCAAGATAAATACTTTTTTCTAAATACAAAAAGGAAAACTTATTTTTATTCTACATTATACTTAAGAGCCGGTTTAAATTCTCTTCAAAAAGTTTTATCTTCAGCTTCTTTCGAGTTTCTTTTCGGTTCGTTTTCCTTTTCTTATTCATCACATAGCCCGTATGTGACGAATAAAAAACAGAAAAAACAGCCTCAAAAAGAGTTCTAAAAAGAAGGCTGAACAAAATTTAAACAAGCTCTAGCAATGCCTATCGGAACCAGCCGCCCCATTTCCACAACGAAATGCCAAACTGACACCAAACATTCGCATCACAGATGAGGAAATGGAGCCTTTTCAGACACCAATTGAAGAAAAAACAAAGAAAATAGGAAAAAAGTTTTGGTAGTTTTAAAAAAGAATGTATCTTTGCACCCGCAAACAAGAAATGATGGCGGGATAGCTCAGCTGGTTAGAGCGCATGATTCATAATCATGAGGTCCCCGGTTCAATCCCGGGTCCCGCTACTCAATGAAGATTTAGACTGTTGGGAGGCTTCCACTCTTAGCGGTCTTTTTTCTTTTATAGCCTCACGGAAATATCAACCTCTATATAAGAGCAATCATACAAAGGCGACCGGAAAACGGGGTCAGTCCGAAAAGTCCCATCTCTATATCCGGTATATCCGGCATACAGTTCATGCAAATCGGACATTGGGATATACAGATGGGACAAGTCTATATCAGTTCTTTGCTACAGAAAACGAGAGATCACTCCCACTCGATGGTCGCATTGGGTTTCGGCGACATATCGTAGCAAACGCGGTTTACATTCTTCACTTCTTTCAGTATGCGATCGGTAATCTTCATCAGGATGGGCCAATCGACCGGCTCAATAGTAGCAGTCATGGCGTCTACAGTGTTGACCGCACGGATGATGACGGGCCAGTCGAAAGAATGGGCATTGTCGCGTACGCCCACTGACTTGAAGTCGGGCACTACCGTGAAGTACTGCCATACTTTTTTATCCAAGCCGGCAAGACGGAACTCCTCACGCAGGATGGCATCCGATTCGCGGACAGCCTCCAGACGGTCGCGGGTGATTGCTCCCAGACAACGTACTCCCAAACCCGGACCAGGGAACGGCTGACGATAAACCATCTCGTACGGCAAGCCCAGTTCCAAACCGCAAGCACGAACCTCGTCTTTGAACAACTGGCGCAGAGGCTCTACCAACTGGAACTTCAGGTCTTCGGGCAATCCGCCTACATTGTGATGGGATTTCACCATCTTGGCAGTCTTCGTTCCGCTCTCTACGATGTCGGGATAGATGGTGCCCTGACCCAAGAAGTCGATACCATTCAGCTTACGTGCTTCTTCCTCGAACACGCGGATAAACTCGCCACCGATGATCTTCCGTTTCTTCTCAGGATCTTCCACGCCTGCCAGTTTATCAAGGAAACGGTCTGTTGCGTCCACGTAGACAAGATTTGCCTGCAACTGGTTCCGGAACACTTCGACCACATTTTCCGATTCCCCCTTGCGCATCAGGCCGTGGTTGACATGCACACACACCAGATTGTCGCCAATCGCCTTCAATAACAATGCTGCCACAACGGAACTGTCCACCCCGCCGGACAAGGCAAGCAGCACTTTCCGGTCGCCCACCTGACGTTTAATCAGTTCAACCTGGTCGTTGACAAAGTTCGTCATGTTCCAGTTGGCTTCCGCCTTGCAGGTGTCGAAGACGAAAGATTTCACAGCCACCTTAATAGCCTCGATATCATCGGTAAATGCATCCAATTTCACTTCGCAAGCAGCTTTGTCATGGCCGGCAGCCATTACGGGAATGCCCATCGAGTAGATGTCCGGATTCACGTCGATGGCTACACCGTCGATCACGTTGTTCGGACCGCCATTGATAATGATACCTTTCACGTTGGGCAGTGCTTCCAACTCTGCCACTGTGATGTCGTGAGGATAGATCTCACTATACACCCCTAATGCACGGATGGCGCGCGCAAATACCGTATTCTCATGACTACCTAAGTCAAGAATGACAATCATGTCCTGTTTCATCTGATTTCTTTTTATTTGGTTATTATATGGTTGATAGTTTGCTTCCGCTTCTAAATCACCTGCAAATATAAAAATTAAAAGAAATGATGCAATAGATTGACGTATCAAAGTTTTATTTCGGATACGGTGTTCTATATATAAAAGGAGTTAGAGGAATTATCACTTCGCTCCGCTTCATTAGGGTTAAGGAGTCAAAAGCCGATACTCGAATATGTGATGTAAAAGATTCCGGTATGTGATATCGAATATTCCAGTATGTGATGACAAGTATTCGGGTATGTGATATCAAGTATCCAGATACGTGATATCAAAAAATGCCGATTCATACTTCGGGGCGGACAAACTGAAGTTTTCCTTTTCTTATTTCTTCACCAAATATTGATTGAACATGATTCCCATTACAATCAGTACCAGACCGATATAAGTCGTCGCCACAATCTGCTCTCCCAACACGATGGAGATGAAGAACAGGGAAAGAAAGGGAGACAGGTAGCAAAGCTGATTGATCAGCGCCGGATTGGAAGTCTTCCGCATGGCGAGGCTGAAGCAGATAAAAGGAATGCCCATCTCGAACCCGCCTACATACATGCCCGACAAGACGCCTTGCCACGTACCGAAATCTACTCCTACCCCCGCAGCCCCTATCAGCAGATAGACCGTGCCGAACAGAAAACTCATGAACAAGGCAACGCTGCTGTCCGCCTCATCCTTGAACTTATTGTTCACCATCCAGTACATCGCCCACAGAAAAGCACTCAACACCGCCAGCAACAAGCCATGCACAGGGATGTCCATGCCTCCCGTCCAACCCGTACCGACGGAGATAAGCGTCACTCCACCCAACGAAATAAACATGCCGATGTACTTCTTCGGCGGAATGGGCTGTCGTGCAAACAGTGCCAGCAAGACGAGCAGTACAATGGGCCAAGCATAATTGACGGGCTGTGCCACCTGCGCAGGCAGAAGGTCGTAAGCCTTGAACAACACCAGGTAGTAAGCCACCGGATTCAGCAGCCCCAGCAAAGCGAAATATCCCCACTGGCGACCGGAAAGTCCCGCCACCAGCCGCCACTTCTTCTGAACGGTCAGCAAAAGGGTAAAGATGACCAACGAGGTACAACTGGCCACCAAAAGCATTTCAAAGTGAGTAAGATGCATCAGGGCGATCTTAAAAGCAGTGGCCACAGTGGACCAGCAGAGCACTGCGATGCAGGCATAAACAACGGCGCTTGTACTGTTCTTCATCGGTTTATATACGTTCTTCTTTTTTGAGTGAATGTCAAATCCTATGTCCGGCTACACCAGACGATTGTCATCTTTACCTCTGATCCTATGTCCGCCTGCATCAGACGATTATCAGCTTTACCTCTGATCCTATGCCCGCTTGCATCAGACAATCTTGCATCAGGCGATCTTGCATCCCCAATAAAGAGCGGCATCAGCCATAAGCAGGCTGCATGCAGCTCCTTCGAGACTGCAAAAGTAGCGTTTTTTCTGCAATACGATGCAACTGCGTCTCAGATATGGAAGAAGAAGACATGAAAAAGAAATCCCGATATTAATAAAACCGTCGCAATACAACAACTTCGGGTACGGACAGAACGTTTACGGGAAACGTTCCATTATCTCGAGGCACATACGGCCGTTGTGGTACGGGCACTTCCAGAATCCGGCTTTGTCGTCATCGGTATTCACTGTGCCATCGGCACGCACGCTCCAGTACCATTCGCCGCGCTGCCGGTCTATCAGGTGCTCGCGGATAAAGTCCCAGCAACGGAAAGTCTTCTGTAGCGCCACTTCATCGTCAAAGTGCTGATAGAGATTGATATGACCCACTACATTCTCTGCCTGCACCCACCAGTGACGGTCCGCATCCGTCAGCCGCTTGTCGAGGAAGGTTTCATACATCATCGAACCGTCGGCAGCCAGACCTTCATCGGCGGCTGCAGCGATGAATTCCACCAGTGGCTCCACCTTGTCCAGCAGTGCCTTGTCGCCCAACACCAGCGCCGCCTCGTGCAGCAACCAGGAAGCCTCGATGTCATGCCCGTAAGAGACAATGTTGTACCGACTGTGCCAGTCGTCGTCGAAGAAAAGTTTCAAGTGCCCGGTCTCGATATTCAGAATCTTGTCCATGAAGAGTTCGACGAGGTTATGCAACTGCCGCTTCAGGCGTTCGTCTTTCCACACGCAGTAAAGGTTCGTATAGGGTTCCAGGATGTGTAGGTGCGTATTCATCGTCTTGCGTTCGTTCTCGTCCTTCGCGCTGAGACGCATGTCTGCTATCTCGCCCCACTGGCGGGTAAGCGCTTCGCAATATCCGTTCTTCACGGGGTCGAAACTGTGTGCCTCGATGTCCTCGAACAGACGTACGGCATACTCCAGTGCTTCGGCATCGCTTGTGGCACGATGATATTCGCTCAGACCGTAGATGGCAAAGCCGATGGCGTAGATCTGCTTCTTCGTGTCCAGCGGAGAGCCTTTGTAGTCGAGCGACCAGTAGATGCCACCATATTCCTTGTCGTAGAAACGATCTATAATCACTCGCTTGGTACGCGTTGCTGTGGCAAGGTATTCCTCCCGCTTCAACAGACGGTAGGCTGCCGAAAACGTCTAGAGGATGCGGGCGTTCAGTATGGCACCCTTCTCCGTTTCCGGCATCAGGGTTCCGCTACTGGTGATGCGGTCGTAGAAACCGCCGTTCTTTTCATCCGTCATCTGCTGCATCCAGAAAGGGAGGATGCCGGTCAGCAACTCTTCTTCGAGTTCTTTTCTCAGGCTTTTGAGATTCATATCATTCATATTGCTAAATCGAATCACTCATATTGCTAAATCAAATCATCCATATTTATAAATCGATTCATCCTTTTACCGCACTACGTTCCGCACATTTTTCAGTTCTCGGTCGATCTCCTCCACGCGCTGCTTGGTCAGCGGATAGAAGTAGACCACCACGATGGCAAGCACAGCCACGGTAGCGGGAATCCAGCTCATCAGCAAGTTCAGACCGGTCAGCGCCTCCGCGGTCTGCACGGCACCTTCAGCTGTGTCATAACCGAAAGCCGCCAATATCCACATCACTGCCGCACCGCCCATGGCGCCTCCAAACTTCTGCGCCATCAACGAAGAGGAGAAGATCAGCCCCGTAGAAGCCGTTCCGTCCTTCAGTTCGGCATAGTCCGACACATCGGCGTACATGCTCCAGACGAGCGGGGAGACGACACCTGTGCATACGGAGATAACCACCTGCATCAGGAGCATCATCCAGCAACCGAACGCCGTGCAGGGCAGGTAGAAGAAGAGGATGCTCAGCACGGCCAGTGCGGCCATCGTGAGGATATACGTAGACTTCTTTCCCAACCTGCGCGACAGGGGGACGGCAAGCACCACGCCTGCCATGTTGGAGACTTCTCCTACACCGAGGAAGAGGCCTGCATAGAAGAGGATGGTGACGTCGCCCAGGTTCAGGAAGACGTCTTCACCGATGTAGTCCTTGAAGAAATAGGTCGCCGTGCGCCACGCACGGTGCTGAAGAGGTTGGAGCACAGCGCCGCACCGATGAGCAACCACTAGGGCACGTTGGTGAGCAACGACCTGAAGTCTTTCGCAACGGAGACGGTGGACAGGCTCTTCACATGTTCCTTCGTCAGGAGGAAGCAGAGCAGGAAGATGATGAAGCAGAGCGTAGCTATCACCATCATGGCGTACTGCCAAGCGTCGGTCAGCGAACCGGTCGCCTCCCCTCCCGGCACACTATATCAGAATCTTCGTCTTCCTGTAACTCTCCCTGAACTCCTTTGGCGAGCACCCCTTCTTCCGCTTGAACATCCGGTTGAAATTCGATAGGTTGTTGAATCCGCAGTCATAGCAGATTTCGGCAATGGTCCGTGTGGAATCGACCAGCAAGCGGGTGGCAAATCCCAGACGGATATCTATGATGTAATCGGAAAGCGTCTTCCCCGTGCGCAAGCGGAAGAAACGGCTGAACGACACCGCCGTCATGCCTACCAGGTCTGCCAACGTATTCAGACGGATCTCCTCCTGATAATGATCGGCTATGTATTTCTGCACCTTCTGCACCCGGCGGCTATCCGAGACGGTCTCTATCTTGGCAAACGAAGAACTGGACAACACCTTCGCGTCCTCATACTGAGAAAGTTCATAAAGTATGCGCAGGAAGTTCATCACCGCATAGAAGCCCTGCTCCTCGGCAGCCAGCCGGTCCAGCCAGTTGTAGACCTTCATGATGGCTTGCATCGGAAAGCTGATGCCACATTGTGCCTTCTCGAGCATGCGGCGGATGGAGTCGAACTGGTTCTTGTTGATGAAGTTCTGGAAGAACAGGTCGGAGGAGAACTGGATGGTTATCTCGCGTATCTCCGTCGAGGCACATTCATTCTGCTCCCACACGTGCTCCAGTTCCTTGCCGGTGATGAGCACCAGGTCATAATCTCCGATCACCTCGGCCGAATCGCCCACCACACGACGGACACCGGCCGCATGCTCCGTGAAGTTCAGCTCAAACTCGGCATGGCAATGGATGGGATAGGTGAACTCTGTCTTCCGACGGTCGGCGATGTAGAAGCAGTCACGGTCCGACAGAGGGGTTATCTCCCTCATGATGTAGTTTGCATTTTCCATACAGGTCAGTTAAAATAGTATTATGATTACCGCAAATATAACAGTTATTTTCCATCCGCAAGTTCCATAAGACGGATTATTTCAAGCCCAAAGACGAATTATTTCAAACCCAAAGACGGATTATTTCAAACCCAAAGACGGATTATTTCAAGCCCATCCCGCAAAACAAAACATCCTGCCTGCACTGTCTGTACAACTATTTTCCCTACATTTGCACATCGAATAACCCATTAAAACCCATAACATGATAAACCCCATCTACTCTCCCGACAACAACCGCTACGACAACGGCATGAAGTATCGCCGATGCGGACGAAGCGGCATCCTGCTGCCCGAAGTCTCCTTAGGCCTGTGGCATAACTTCGGCGATGTGAACACCCTCTCCAACGCCCTGTCCATGGCACATTACGCCTTCGACCAAGGCATCACCCATTTCGATCTTGCCAACAATTACGGCCCCTCTTACGGCTCAGCCGAAGAGACCTTCGGAATGATCATGAAGAAATCCCTCATGCCCTATCGCGACGAGCTGTTCATTTCCACAAAAGCCGGTCACGACATGTGGCCCGATCCCTACGGCAACTGGGGCTCACGGAAGTACCTGATGAACAGCCTCGACCAGAGCCTGAAGCGGATGAACCTGGACTACGTGGATATCTTCTATTCCCACCGCTACGACCCGGAAACACCCCTAGAAGAGACCCTGCAAACCCTCGTCGACATCGTCCGCCAAGGCAAGGCACTCTATGTAGGCATCTCCAAATATCCCAAAGAAGCCGCCGAGTTCGCCTACCGATACTTGGAAGAAAGAGATGTGCACTGCCTCCTCTATCAAGGCCGATACAACCTGTTCAACCGCGAACCGGAGGAACAAGGCCTCCTGCAACAAGCCCAAGAAAACGGTACAGGCTTCATCGCCTTCTCCCCCCTGGCACAGGGCCTGCTGACCAACCGCTATCTGAACGGCATCCCCGAAGATTCGCGCATCGCCCGGGGAGGTTTCCTCAAGAAAGAAGCTCTGACCGACGAAGTGTTAAGCAAGATCAAAGCCCTCGACGCCCTCGCCTCCCTCCGTGGGCAGACACTGGCCGAGATGGCATTGGCATGGGTCTTGAAAGACGATATGGTAACCTCCGTCATTGTCGGAGCAAGCTCAGTAGCACAGCTGAAGGACAACCTGCAAGGCATCAAGAACACGACCTTCTCTGCAGAAGAGATAGAGGCCATAAATAATATCTGATTTGAGTTCGTGAGTTTTTAAGTTGATGAGCTTTTGTTTTGTTTGAGTCCTTAAGTTATTCTCATTAATACGCCAACTTAAAAACTCATCAACTTAACTTCCAATCAATTTAAAGCCTCAATAACTTATCAACCCTTCAACTTAGAAAAAACAAGAACTCATCAACCCATCAACTCAAAAAGTTCAGAAAACTCATCAACTCAAAAACTTAAAGACTCAAAATCCCAACACGTTTTCCCGCAAAAGGATAGAAAATAAACCATTTTTTGCCGAACCTTTTTCCTTTTTATCTTGTTCATATACCAAAGGTCGGAGGTACCAAGACCGGATTTTAATATTAAACCTAAACATTATAATTGAATATGAAAAAATTAATTCCCCTGTTGATGATGGTCATGGCTTTTGTAGCCTGCGAGAAAGGCCCTGACATGGATAAACTGGACAACAAGTACCTGGTTTATACCAACTATGACACGAAAGCCGACTTCAAAGCTTTCCAAACCTACTACATGCCGGACAGCATCCTCATCATCAGCAACAAAAAAGAGGCCACATACTGGAAAGACGACAACGCCCAAGAGATTCTGAAAACCTACGTAACCAACATGAACAACCGCGGCTATGTCCGCGTGGACAACCGTAACGAAGCCAACCTCGGCTTGCAGGTCAGCTACATCGAAAGTACTTACTACTTCCGCGACTACGGAGCACCCGAATGGTGGTGGAACTACCCCGGCTACTGGGATGCACCCTACTGGGGAAACTGGGGCGGATGGTATTACCCCTATGCAGTGACTTACACCTACAGCACCGGAGCCTTCATCACCGAGATGCTCAACCTCGAAGCCACCCAAGGCGACAAACAGAAACTGCCCGTACTCTGGACCAGCTACATGAGCGGACTGCTCAGCGGCTCCAGCACAGTCAACATGCAACTGGCCGTGGAGGGCGTGAACCAAGCTTTCAACCAGTCTGCTTATCTGACAAACAAGTAGCCTGCAAGCAATCAGTAACAAGCCGTCCGGTTATCAAAAAAGTCCATCAGACTATCGGCAAAAGTCCGTCAGACTATCGACAAAAGTCCGTCCGGAAGCGGCCTATCCAATAACTTAAAACAATAAAAAGTATGAAAACTATAAAATATATCTCCATAAGAGTAGCGGCACTTATCGCCCTGACCCTCGTCTTCGCCCTGCCGACAAAGGCTCAAATGACCGATAACGGTTACGCCCACATCGACTGGCAGTACAATTTCCCCCTGAATAACCACTTTGCCGACAAATCCAGCGGATGGGGCATGAGTTTTGAAGGAGGTTACTACGTGACCGATCACTTCGCACTCGGAGCGTTCCTCGCCTATCACAGCAATCACGAGTATTTCGGACGTCAGATCCTGCCCATAGGCGAAAGCGGAAGCCTCAACACCGACCAGCAGCACACGTTGTTCCAGTTGCCCTTTGGCCTTGTCGGACGCTACACCTTCGACCGTGGCGGAGCCTTCCAACCCTATTTCGCCCTCAAGGCGGGTCCGCAGTATGCCAAGATGAAATCGACTTTCAATGTCTATGAGGCAAGCAAAAACACATGGGGATTCTATGTCTCTCCGGAGATCGGCCTCAGCATCTATCCCTGGGCTTACGGACCGGGCTTGCACATAGCCGCCTACTACAGCTACGCCACCAACAAAGGCGACCTGTTCACGTACAGCGTAGATGGTCTGAGCAATTTCGGGCTGCGCCTGGGCGTTGCATTCTGACTCTAACCGGTATTATAATACAAATGTAGACCAGAATGACATCGATTGAACATCTCAAAAGATGTAGAAAACGGAAATAACCCTTGCTATGCAGTTGGTTATTCCCGTTTTTCTACTAAAATAATAATAATCAATTCATGGAATATCTATAGAAATAATCCTCATTCTGATAATTAAATCCATATATGCAATTGTCATCCTCATCTATATCAAACATATAAGGCACTACATCAAACCTATA
>Ga0137306_101830_pt1 | contig 19926 bp, 16 predicted proteins | sample Inofroosms_March_FD_97187 | JGI IMG/M metagenome (GOLD analysis project Ga0137306, IMG submission 97187) | Mouse cecal microbial communities from Vienna, Austria - N-Acetylneuraminic and N-Acetylglucosamine D2O microcosms_March | ecosystem: Host-associated > Mammals > Digestive system > Large...
CCGGTCATTCGATTTTTTACAGAAAAACTAAAATGGAAAAAAAAGGTAACAGTAGTCCTTGTCGTTGTGATCACAGTGGGTGCGATCATCGGTTTTATCGGATATATTGGCAGCCTTGCCATAGGACAGATGATATTACTGCTTCAGAAAATACCAGTATACGAACAAATGGCAGACCGTACATTAGAAGACTTCTGCTGCCGGTGTGACCAGGTTCTGGATCTGACGATAGGTACCAGTTACCGCTATCTGGAAGCTCAGACGACGCAGATGTATCAGAATATTGGAAATGACATTCTTCCCAAACTTTCCGAATATGCAGCAGACATTCTGAAATGGGTGGCTGGAGCAGGTAGTGGTATCTTTATTTTTTTTGTGTCAACGCTGCTGATCCTGCTGGATGATTCATTTCCCAGAGTACCAGAACGGTTCCGCCCTTTCATGGTCCGGTTGAAAAGTGCCGGATTTGCTTATATCAAAGCGCAGGGAATCATTATCTTTCTGATCGCCGTTGTGATGAGCATTGGGCTTGTATTGATGAAAAACAGCTATGCGATCCTTTTGGGCGCCGGTATTGCTATATTTGATGCCTTTCCGGTGATGGGAAGCGGCATCATACTTGTGCCGTGGGCGCTGATCGAAATCGCCAGAGGGAATTTTTTTGGCGCCTCTATCCTGCTCACTCTTTTTGTCGTTGCTACATTTTTGCGGGAAATACTGGAACCGAGATTATTGGGGAAGGAACTGGGTATGAAACCTCTCTTTGTGCTGATTGCTGTCTATGTGGGGGCAAAGCTGTTCGGGATCGGCGGGATTCTTCTGGGACCTGTGGCGCTTGCGGTCTTAAAGGCAACGGATGAAGTGATAAAATCAAAAGATTATCTGCGTTCAAGCCACTGACTCATACCGGACCCGTGGTTATCAAAGGGACGTTTGTGAAAGCCAAGTTTTTCATAAAAAGGCTCTTTTCCCATGGCAGACATAAGATTGATCATTATAGTTTCATCTTCGCCCACCTGCTGCCTCAGCCAGGAAAGGACTGTTTCGATCAGCCGTCTGCCAAGTCCCCTGGACTGATAGTCGGGACGCACGATAACATCGCAGATAAAATAAACATAACCGCCGTCGCCCACTACTCTTGCCATCCCGACCGGTCTGGTCCCATCCCGGGCGACGATGAGATAGAGGGAATTTTGTAAAGCGGTCTCCGCCCGGTTTGGGCGTATTGTGATAAAATCAACGCTGGTGCGCAAATCATTGTATTCATTGATCGTGATCGTGTCATTAAAAGTAATGTTGTCAAGCATATTCGTCTCCGATGTTTCTTATACAAACTGGTTTGTGATCTCATCATATTGATAATCTACAGAGGAGAGAGTCGTTCGCAATTCCTCTTCATTTACATCATAGGTTTCACAGAACTCCTCCAGTGTTGCAAAATGGTCACGTAATTTGGTATTAACATAACTAAGTAAAATAATCGGATCCTGCGGTATGTCCAAAGGGTACACCTCCATTTTTTTCTTGAATTTCTTCTTTATTGTACATAAAAAAGGGATTTATTGTCAACCCTATCTTTATAGGAATGGAGGTTAATATGGTGCAAAAATCAGAGTTTTCTAAAGATTTTGATAAAAATAAACAGCGGATCGACGAGCTTTTTCATGTTGACAAGAGTTTCGATCTGATGTACCGGGTGGTGATGATCGGTGGTAAAAAGGCTTGTTTTTACCTTATTGATGGTTTCTGTAAAGACGAAGTTATGGAGAAGATATTAGAATTTCTCTATAAGATAACGCCGGAGGAGATGCCGGAGACAGCACATGATTTTTTGAAAGATAAGCTGCCGTATGGTGAGATCGATCTAGTGAGAACGGAAGATAATCTGATCCAGCGCCTGCTCTCCGGGGTGCCAGTCCTGATGGTAGAGGGATATACGGAACTTCTTGCCATGGATTTCCGGACCTATCCGGCGCGCAGTGTGGATCAGCCGGAGAAGGACAAGGTGATGCGGGGGTCACGGGATGGTTTTGTAGAGACGGTGGTATATAATACGGCACTGATCCGCCGCAGGATCCGCTCTACCGAGCTTGTGATGGAAATGCATACGGTGGGAAAAAGTTCCCGGACGGATGTAGTCATTGCCTATATGGGGAATCGTGTCGAAAAAGAGATGCTGGAAAATATCCGTGAACGGATTGATGCTATCGATATTGATGCGCTGTCCATGAACCAGCAGAGTCTTGCGGAGTGTCTTTATCAGCACAAATGGTACAATCCTTTTCCGAAGTTTAAATTTTCAGAGCGTCCTGACACTACGGCGGCAAGCATATTAGAGGGAAGTATCGCCATACTGGTGGATAATTCACCGTCAGCGATGATCCTCCCCACCTCTGTATTTGATATTGTGGAAGACGCCGATGATTACTATTTTCCACCAGTAACGGGAACCTATCTCCGATTGTCCCGCATGGTTATAAATTTTGCGGCAGTCGTGCTGACTCCGTTTTTCCTGCTTCTTCTGATGAATCCGCAGTGGATCCCGGAGTGGCTGAAATTTATCGAGATCAATGATCCTGTAAATGTGCCGATCTTCCTGCAGATGCTGATTTTGGAATTTGCCATAGACGGTTTAAAGCTAGCCTCAATGAACACACCCAATATGCTCAGCACTCCTCTGAGTGTCGTGGCAGGTATCGTACTGGGAGATTACACGGTGAGTTCCGGCTGGTTTAATGCCGAGATTATGCTGTATATGGCGTTTGTGGCAGTGGCAAATTATACCCAGGTCAGTTTTGAACTGGGATATGCCCTCAAATTTATGCGCCTGATCCTGATCTGCAGTACCGCTGCCTTTGGACTGTGGGGCTTTATTGGCGGTCTGGCCTTTGTCGTGATCGCTGTTGTATCCAACAAAACCATCAGCGGAAAGAGCTATATCTATCCGATCATCCCCTTCAACCGCAAACAGTTTTTGCGGAGGTTCTGCCGGGTCAGCCTGCCACGCAGCGAAAAAGGGTGAGACAAAAGGTTTTATAATAATGACCGTATTTCTGCGATTTCTTCTTTGTACGGAGGGTAAGATTTTTTCTTATCCTCCGGATCTTTATAATAAGGTGTTTCCAGGATCTTTGGAACCGTCTCAAAACGGGGATCCCGTATTACCTGCATAAGTGCTGTGGCGCCGATATGGCCTTTGCCAAAATTTTCATGACGGTCCTTGTGGGCGTTCCGTTCGTTCTTGCTGTCGTTGATGTGGAAGGCAGCGATCTGATCCAGTCCAAGGATCTGGTCAAACTGATCCATTACTCCATCATAATCATTGACAATATCATATCCGGCATCGTTGACATGGCAGGTGTCGAAACATATCCGGAGCTTTTCCGGATGGTGGCAGCTGTCATAAATTGCTTTTAACTCTTCAAAGGTGCGGCCGATCTCGCTGCCTTTCCCTGCCATGGTTTCCAGTGCGACAAAGACAGGGGTGTCCGCAGTCAGCACCTGATTGAGCCCGTCTATGATCTGGGCGGTGCCCGCTTCGACGCCGGCGCCTACATGGGCGCCCGGATGCAGCACGAGGACTTCCGCTCCCATGGCGGCCGTGCGCTGGATCTCTTTGTCAAGAAATTCCACGGCGAGTTCAAATGTTTCCGGTTTGACTGTATTAGCAAGATTGATGATATAAGGGGCATGTACGATAAAATTAAACATGCCATTTTCTTCCATCAGGGCTCTCGCCGCCGGGATGTTGAGCTCTTCGATCTCTTTGCGGCGGGTGTTCTGGGGAGCTCCGGTGTATACCATAAAAGTGTTTGCGCCATAAGAAAGCGCTTCTTTTACTGAATTGAGCAGCATATCTTTGCCGCTCATACCAACATGGGAACCAAGTAACAGCATAAGTACCTCCAGTAGTGTTATTTTGTCTTTTATGTTACAGGATTTTTTATGCAAATACAAGACTCATTTTTATGATTGCATTCTGGAAAGTCAGACTGTATAATGAAAAATAATATAGTAAAATTACATATAAGGAGAGGAAGACATCATGAGAAAAGGACAACTTAAAACAAAGCATAGAAGGCTTGGGAAGCGGCTGCTTGCCGGTGTGCTGACGGCTGCCCTGGTGATGCCCGCAGCTGTGGCATCGGCGCCGGATCCGGTATCAGTCCACGCTGCGTCAGAGACAAAAACGGAGCTGACGGATGCACAGGCGGCCTCCCTGTATCAGAAAAAGAGCTATGCCAGACAGTCGGTGCATGATCCATCCATCGTCACAACGACCGGCAGTGACGGAAAGACGGCATATTATGTTTTCGGTACGATGCTTGGCGTGGCAAAGACGACCGATCTGATGAACTGGCAGGATACCGCTGTCAACGGCGAAGGAAAAGATAAGTTATTTGGAAATGCAGGTTATAACGAAGCATTTCAGAGCAATGCACTGACAGGAACCCAGACCCTTTACGGAAAAGACGGATCATCTTATACAGTGAACTTTGGTACGTATAATATTAATACATGGCTTGGATCCACAGATCTGAAAGGGAAGACCTGGGCGCCGGATGTGATTTACAACAAAGAGATGAAAAAGTGGTGTATGTATTACAGCATTACGGACAATAACCATGCGGTGATCGTACTGCTTACTGCCGATCAGATTGAAGGGCCATATGTGTATCAGGCGCCTATTGTGTTCGGTGGTTTCAATAACAACTGGGGACAACATGGTGATTATACAAGTACGGATATACATCTGGTACAGGGAGCACTGGAAATGGACGCAAGTCTTCCGGCACGTTATACGGAAGTAAACTGGGGAGATTACTGGGTGAGTGATATCGATCCCTGTGTCTTTTATGATGATGAAGGGAATCTCTGGATGAGTTACGGCTCCTGGTCCGGCGGTATCTTTATGCTGGAACTGGATGAGAAGACCGGGCTTCGGGATTATTCGGTGAAATACGAGAGTGATTATGCAGCAAACAAAAAAGCCGGAGTTTCCGATCCCTATTTTGGCAAAAAAATAGCCGGCGGGTGTTATGTCTCTGGGGAGGGATCCTACATAGAAAAGATCGGGAATTATTACTATCTGTTTATGTCTTATGGTTTTTATTCCCCTACCGGCGGTTATAATATGAGGATATTCCGTTCGGAGAAACCGGACGGACCTTATACGGACTGCGACGGACGCAGTGCTTTATATAGCAGCTGGCAGGATAACTACAGGAAAACCAGCAAGGGACTGCAGCTGATGAATAACTATCAGTGGAATACGATGGATGTGGCTGAGATCGCCCAGGGACACAATTCTGCCTATGTGGACAGTGACGGCAACAGCTATGTGATCTATCACACGAAATTTGCCAATGATACGGCGGGTCATGAACTCCGTGTCCACCAGCTCTATCAGAATGAAAATGGCTGGATCGTGGCAGCGCCTTATGAGTATGCCGGAGAAAAAGTAAATGACCAGACGATCGCCACCACTCCGGTGGCGGCTTCGGAAATTACCGGCGGATATGATCTCATCGTTCATCAGTATAATAACCCAAAGGCAAAGGATGAGGGTACGGTAGCAGAAAATGTTGATATCGTGAAACCGGTCCGTATCCAGCTGAAGGAAGACAGGACGATCACCGGTGCTTATTCCGGGACCTGGGAAGAAAAAGACGGTACGGCGTATGCAACCATCACGATCGGCGGTAAGACTTATAAAGGCGTATTTGCCGAACAGAAGATTGACAGTACGAATATACGGACGATGTGCTTTACGGCAGTCTGTGAAAAGACAGGTGAAAGTATCTGGGGCTCGAGAGATCCAGCCGATGACAGAGTTGTCGCATATCATGCAGGATATAGCGTACCGTCAATGGTGCGTGATGCCGTTGCCATGGATACAAAGGCTCTGTGGGGAGCGGAGATTGTGTGGACTTCTTCCAATGAAGACATTATAGATACGGATGGCAGGGTGTACCAGCCGCAGAAGGATACGGAGGTGACACTTACCAGAACAGTGTCAAAAGGAAGTTATTTTCATAAAAAAAGCTACAGGGTTACGGTTTGTGGAAGAGACCGGACAGACAAAAGGACAGCATTGTCCTATGATAAACTGTCTGCCGGAGAGACAATTGCCAGTGCTGACTGTCTGAGTGACAAGACCGGAGTGTCACTCAGCTTTACAGCAGAGGGGATCAAAAGTGACTGGACGAATATTTTTGAGACAAAGAGCCATGAAAATGTATATTTGTCGGTTCTGAATTATGGCGGCGTCAATATTTTTGAAGGTGAAGCTGTATTGAGCAGTGCGGCGAAAGAAGCAGGATATACTGCAGCAAGCGCCTGGACGATCTTTACAAGCGGGAAATCCATGAAGGTGACGATCTCTTATAATGTAGATGGCAGCATTGGATTTTACCGTGACGGTACCCTGATGCTGACCTATGCGGCAGATACGGCGATCGGAAGCAATAAGGTGTCAGATCTGTCTAAAGCGATGCTGAGGGCGGCAAAAAATGGTGAGATCCAGGTACGGTATCCCATGACGGATGTGAGTGTGGCATCGGCTATGGATGGAGCCGATCTCCCGGATCAAAATACTGTTGGCAAAGTGAAAGCGGCTGTACAGGGAGACGCTTTTATGGACAGCACCAATCTTGTCACAGTAAACTTTACAACGACAGGTAACTTTACCCGGCAGGAAAAGGTGATGCTGAATGGGAAAGAGGCAGACAAGGGAGACAAAACAGGTAATTTTTCCATTCAGGCAATCGATGTATCGGAGAAAACGATCCAGGTCCGTGTTCTCGCTGGTCCGGTGAGCGGATGGCATGCGATCCCCGGAGAGATGGCGCTGGAGCTGGTGAGTGCAGAAGGGAAGAAACTGGCGGATGCAGAGATCTGTTACCGTCTTGACAAGCTTTCCGGACAGGCAGGATACCAGCCGGTTGCGGTGAAAGAAAATAACGATCAGACAAAAGCATATGTAAAGACCGTGGGCACGAAAGCATATTTTCTGACGGTGACCCGTTCTGACAAGATCCACAGCGATGCCGTCACGGCAGGCGTTGAGAATTATGGCTGGTCTAATGGAATGAACGCTGAAATGCATATGACGGTTAACGGGAAAAAATACTCTGTGGGCAGTCATGTTTATCAGGGAAAATATGCCAATCCTATTACGTGGGGAGACGGTGTCCTGACCGATCTTATCAAAGATGGATCAAGTGTTGTACGGGGCTTTGTGGCATATGGTACATTTGATAATGATAATGATGTGGACCAGGGCTGTGTGCTTCTGAATGTAGTAGATCTGGCGGATATCGGTTACACAAAGGAAAGTGTGAATGGCGTGACCTTTACTCTCTCTGGTTACATCGGACCGAATGATGGCAAAGGTGCCTTTGCCGCAGTGGATGATACGAAGGAATACCGTATTGAGGCAGATTCGGTGCCGCCGTACATCAATGGGATTGAAGACGGAAAAACATACTGCGGGGATGTTTTCTTTACGGTATCCGATGATGCGCTGGACAGTGTGAGCATTGACGGGGCAGCTGCTTCCGGAGACGGCGGCGTTTATCATATCGCTGGAGACCAGGCAGGACATACGATCGAGGCGGTGGATACCAGCGGTAATAAAACGACCTGCACGGTCACCGTGAACCGCGAACATACATGGAAGGATGATTATACGGTAGATAAAAACCCGACCGAGACAGAAGCAGGGAGCAAATCGATCCACTGCCGTATATGTGACGCCATAAAAGAAGACAGCATCACGGTGATCCCGGCGACCGGATCCGGGGATGGAGGCAATACCGGAGACGGCGGAAACACCGGAGACGGCGGCAATACCGGGGACGGTGGCAATACTGGAGACGGTGGCAATACCGGGGACGGCGGAAACACCGGGGATGGTGGAAACACCGGAGACGGTGGCAACACCGGAAACAATGGTAAGCCCGGAGGCGGTACAGGAAATCAGAATCAGCCTCTGGCGAACAGGATTGTATTGCCGAAACAATCCTATTCATATACCGCATCGGCAAAGAAGAGAAGTTTTCTTCTGAATGCAAAGGCGACGGGCGGCACTCTGTCATACCAGTCAAATAGTAAGAAAATCACGGTCAACAGCAAAGGGCTTGTAACGATAAAGAAAAATTCCGTGGACAGTGCGGTCATTACTGTGACGGCGAAGGGCGGCAAGTATCAGACGGTGACAGCGGGCGTAACGGTAACTGTGAAGCCGGCGAAGATAAAGAAGCTGAAGGTGAAGAGCAGTAAGAAAAAGCAAATGACTGTGCGGTGGAAGAAAAATGTGCTTGCTTCCGGCACAGAGATCCAGTATTCTAAGAGTAAGAAGTTTGCCAGAAAGAAGACGAAAAAGAAGACGGCCAGAGCATCAGCCACTAAGATGACGATCAGGAAAGTAAAAGGGACGTACTATGTGAGGGTGCGCGCATTTACAAAAGTAAAGACAGGCGGCAAGAGCAGGAAGCTGTATTCATCATGGACGGCAAAGAAACGGGTAAAGATCAGGAAATAACAATAGAAAGAAGGGTTACATATGAATCTGATTGGAGAACACAGGCTCTCTCTCGGTGTGTGCTACTATCCCGAGCACTGGCAGGAGGACGAGTGGGAAAAGGATCTGCAGCGTATGCTGGAAAACGGGATCCGGACAGTACGTATCGCAGAATTTGCCTGGAACCGGATAGAGCCGGAGGAAGGTGTGTTTGATTATTCTTTTTTCGACCGCTTTCTGGATGTGGCGGAAAAGGCGGGGATGCAGGTGATCTTTTGCACCCCCACCGCGACGCCGCCGGCGTGGCTGACTAAAAAATACCCGGAGGTACTGAATGCGACGATGGAAGGCGTTGTATATCAGCATGGTTTTCGCCGTCACTACAATTATAATTCACCGAAATATCAGGAACTGTCCCGGAGGATCGTGGGCAGGATCGCAGCACATTACGCCAGCCGGCCGTGTATCGTGGGGTGGCAGATCGACAATGAATTTAACTGCGAAGTGGCAGAGTTTTATTCAGACTGTGACGTGGCAGCGTTCCGGGAATTTTTAAAGAAAAAATATGGAACACTGGATGCACTTAATAAGGCGTGGGGGACGGTATTCTGGAATCAGACCTATACAGCGTGGGATGAGGTGGATGTGCCCCGTGCTACTCCAACGGGACGTGTGAACCCGCACCGCAAACTGGATTTTTACCGGTTTATTTCAGACAGTGCGTGCCGGTTTGCAAAGATCCAGAGTGATATCCTGCGCCGGTATGTAAAAAAGGGCGATTTTATCACGACCAACGGCATATTTGGCAATCTGGATTCTCACCGTATGACAGAAGAGAGTCTGGATTTCATGATGTATGATTCCTATCCTAATTTTTCATACTGCCATGGTCTGTATCACAAAGAAGATCCGACAAAGGACAGGAACTGGAGCAAGCATCTTTCGGAGGTGCGTTCAATCTCTCCGCTCTTTGGTATTATGGAACAGCAGTCTGGCGCCAATGGAAGCATGGAAATGATGGCGCCGGTGCCAAGACCGGGGCAGATGACGCTTTGGACGATGCAGAGTATTGCCCATGGAGCTGATTTTGTCAGCTATTTCCGCTGGCGCACGGCAACGATGGGGACAGAGATGTATTGGCACGGTATCCTCGATTATTCCGGGCGGGATAACCGACGGCTGGCAGAGGTAAAAGAAATCTCGGAGAAGCTGGATTGTATGAAGGGCGTCGCTGGAAGCCGGTATGAGGCAAAGGTAGCGGTTCTGCGGGATTATGATAACAGCTGGAACGGGCAGGCGGATGTATGGCAGAGAAAGCTGGATGAAACCAGTATATGGGGACTGTTTCAGGCATGCCAGTATACCCATACGCCTTACGACTATGTATATATCGATCATTGTGGAAAAAAGGAGCTGGATCCGTACCAGGTCGTTTTTTATCCCCATGGTGCGATCCTCACAAAGGAGCGGGCAGAGATCCTGCGTCATTATGTCGAACAGGGAGGGACGCTTGTCCTTGGCTGCCGTACGGCGTTTAAGGATATTCATGGGATCTGTGTGACGGATCCGCTGCCGGGACTGCTCCGTGAGCTTGCCGGAGTGGATATCCCGGAATATACGGTGGTGGCGCCGGATACCGGGGTCGTGAAAGCGAAGTGGGGCGATACAGAACTGGATACGATGCTGTTTAATGACCAGCTCACCGCAGTGGACGGAGCAGAGGTGGCAGCAGAGTACACCGACGGGTATTACCGGGGTGCGGGGGCTCTTGTCTGCAATCATGCCGGAGAGGGGAGCGTATATTATTACGGTTCGGTATTTACGGCAGATGTGGCTCAGATTTTCCTGGAGAAGCTGGGGGCAGCTGAGCCTTATGCGAAGATGATTGAGGCGCCGGAGGAGGTCGAGGTGGCTGTGCGCGGCTGCCTGTTTGTATTGAACTACAGTGGAGAAGAGAAAGTCATCACACTGCACCAGAAGCTGCGGAATGTCTATACAGGGAAAGAAGAGACAGGAGCGCAGACACTTTCGGGATATGAGACGAGAGTGTATGAAAGTTAAGTTTCCGCTCTTTTCTGTCGAAATAGTAAACAACAGAAAAGAGGGAGGAAACGATTATGGGTTTGGCAGGAGCGATGAGCGACGTAAGTAACTACATGGGAAAAAGGGAGTATATTTATTCAAAAAACAGAGACAGTAGTCACGGAGACAGGGCGTCGCAAAAAGGGAATGCTGTGCGGGATCTCTTTTTTGAGCTGGTCCAGGAGGAGAGAGAAGAGCTGGAAGAACGGATCAAAAGCGGGGACTCAGAACCCCGTTACCAGATCGGAGCCAGTTCTTTTACAGAGACTGAGTGGAAAAAACTGATCAAAAGTGTCGATGACGTGCAGGAAGAAATGCGTAAGGCAGCAGAGCGTGAGCGGGAACTGCAGAAGGAAATGCAGCAGAAAAAAGAAGTTCAGGAGTCGAAACTGTGTATTATTGTTTATGATGCAGACGGGATCCGCTGTGTCGAGGCAGAGACGGGGATCTGCCGGTGGTTTATCAAATTTACGGATAATACACAGTACAGTAAAGTAAAAGAATATATGGATGGTATGGCTGCAGACAGCAGTCCTGCCCTGCCTCTGAATGAAGGCTTCTGGCAGGGATTGCTGCTTTCATGATTAGCTGGGCGGCGCCAATTTGAACGGGTTCAAATTGGCGCCGCCCAACTAGTACAGATGGTTCTTCCGGTAGGTGCGGGGAGACGCCCCCTTATATTTTTTGAAACTCCGTGAAAAATGTTCGGTGTTATCATAACCGCACAACCGGGCGATCCTGCTGATGGAGTGTCCGGTGTGTACCAGCAGGTGTGAAGCCTGTTCCATACGGGCATGGATGATATCCTGGTGAATGGAATTTTTAAAAAAATTCTTATAGAGATGCTGGAGATAGGACACACTCATATTCATTTGTCCGGCAACCTCTTCGATATTATCCGGACAATACTGGCGGGTCAGGATTTTTTGCCGCAGTGCTGTCAATGCAGTGCGGTAATCGTTTATTTTCTTACTGTGTTCATTAGAAAAATGGTATAATTCTGCTAATTTATGGAAGAGTTCGTCTGCTTTTTCTGCCATGACATTTTCGTGATCTTTGCTGTTACTGAAAAATTCAAGCAGGAGATCGGAGGTCATCGCTATGATCTCCGTATTATTTTGGAGATGGAAAGGCGTATTAAACGGAATGCCCAGTTTTTCAAAATACTGGTCATAGGTGTCAAAATCAAAATGGATGAAGTCATTGATGAAATGAGCGTCCCATTTTCTGTAAATCTGGGGAGTCCCTTTATCAAAGACCAGATAGGTTTCAGCTGGGAGCTGTCTGTAGGCACCATCCAGAAATACTTCTGTGGGGCAGCGCAGATAAAGAAAAAGGTAATCGCCGGAACCTTCCGGGCGGCTTATCTCAAAACCGCCTACATGTACAAACTGATATCCAATATCAACAATTTTTATCATATTTTACCACCCCTGAACCATGGAAAACCCAATATTATTGTTCAATCATCATATCATAAAAAACAGAAAAAGACAAGTTTTTGGCAGTTCCAATCATAGACTTTCTTCCCTGTCCCATAGTAAAATACCATTAATCACAAATCGATTCTAAATCTATAGGTCAGGAGGATTCATTATGAGAAAAAATTGGCAAAAACCGCTTGCGGTGTTACTGGCAGCTGCTATGGCAGTCGTTCCTTTTTCTTTGCCGGATGATATCCAGGCAGCAAAGAAAAAAGGAGTCTCGCTCAGTAAAAAGACTCTGCAGGTGAGAGAGAAAAAGAGTAAGAGAGTCAAGGTCAGAAATTCGTCTGGGAAGAAGATCCGGAGTGTGAAATGGAAGGTCATAAAAGGATCTTCGGTTATCAAACTGTCTAAAAAATCCAAATCCGGTGTGACCATCAAAGGCAGGAAAAAAGGTACGGCAACAGTGCGGGCTAAGATTAAAGCCGGTTCCAAAACGTATACCAGCAAGGTGAAGGTAAGCGTGACGAAACCGGTTACGAAAAAGACATTAAAGCTCAGCACTGAAAAAATCAGTTTGAAAACGGGAAGCAGCCAGAAGATTACGATCAAAAATACAACAGGTCTGGCGGTGAAAAGTGTAAAATGGTCAGTGACAAAGGGGGGCGATGTGGTGACCCTTTCTGGAAAATCAAAGAAAGCAGTGACGGTGAAAGCGTTGAAAACAGGTGCAGCGATCCTGCAGGCAAAGATCAAGACCGCAGATGGAACAGCGACACGGACAGCAGGGATCACGGTTACAGCGGGTACCAGCACGGTGCAGAGTACAGAAATCCTTCATTATAATATGACGTGCAGTGCGGATGGTGCTTATCTGACAGACCAGTCTGGCAAAGGAAATCATGGCGAGCTTGTAGGCGTTAATCCGCAGATACAGGAAAACCAGTCTCTCCTGCTGGACAATGGCGGATATATCAAATTGCCAGAAAAGGCATTTGCAGGAAAGGATACATTGACGATTTCGATCTGGCTGAGAAATTACAGTTATAAGAAAAATACAAGCGCCATGTTTGTGGGAACAAAGGAAGACGATCCAGGTCCATCCGCTTACTGACTGCTGAATCCGAGCAATCTCGATGGACGCATGAAATCCGTTGTGACGAATACAACGAATGCGGCAGCGCCGTGGACGACAGAAGCGGGACTCAGCCCGACAGAGGCAGCAAACGGTGTCAATGCGCCTATTACGGAAGCGGGATGGAATCATTATGTGACGGTGATCAAGCCGGGAAGTATCACAGGATACCTCAACGGTGCGAAGGCTGGAACTGTGAAATTAACGAAGAAACTCAGTGATTTTGGAAATGATATCGTTGCCTATATCGGGAAGTCTTCTTATAAAGATCCTTCGTGGATGGGCTTTGTAAGGGAAGTACAGGTATGGCAGGAGGCAAAAACAGATGCCCAGGTAACAAAATTGTACAATGATACAAAGGTGAAAAACGTAAAGGCAAAGGGAACGAAATCAGATGTCTTTATCAAAGACCGGGCAGATCCGTACATTACCAGAGGAGTTGGAGAAGATGGAAAACAGTATTATTACTTCACAGCATCCTTCCCAATGTATAGTGAAAATGATGCGGATGGATATGACAGAGTCGTTTTGAGAAGGTCGGAGACATTAAATGGTTTGAAAGATGCGGAAGAAAAGGTGATATTTAAGCCGACGGCTAGCAATCAGTCCCATCGTTTTATCTGGGCTCCGGAAATGCATTACATCGGCGGTAAATGGTATATGTACTATGCCGGAAGCAGCAGCACGACAGACCGGTGGTTGATCAACTGCTGTGTACTTCGGTGTACGGGACAGGATCCCTATAATGATTCCTGGGAAGAAATGGGTAAATTCCAGGCAGTGTCCGGAGATACCTTCTCCTTCACCAGATTTTCACTGGATATGACTTATTTTGAATGCAATGGAAAGCACTATGTGATATGGGCACAGCAGGGACCGGCGTCCAATCTGTATATGGCGCAGATCAACCCGGATGAGCCGTGGAAGACGATCACCAATCCCGTGTGTCTCACCAGACCAGAATATTACTGGGAGTGCGCGACATTCGCAGTGAACGAAGGACCATCGGTAGTGCAGCATAATGGTAAAGTGATCGTGGCATACTCGGCATCAGGTACAGGACCAGAATACTGTATCGGTTATCTGTATGCCGATGCATCAGCCGATCTGATGGATATTAATTCCTGGACGAAGCAGACGACACCTGCCCTTACTTCCGAGGATCTGGTGGATGAATACGGACCGGGGCACAATTCCTTTACCAAGGATGAGGATGGAAATGATATCTTTGTCTATCATTCACGCGGAAGAGACTGCTACGAAAACAAATGCGGCCGTGCCAGAGGGGATCAGGATTCTCTCTATGATCCGTGCCGCAGCGCAAGGATCCGCAAGGTTGCATGGGGCGAGAACGGGCTTCCGATCCTGAATCAGTAAAAAAGTGGACAGTATGTAAAGTTCAAAATCAATCAATAGAAAAGGAAAGTAAGATTCCACCGGCTTTATGCGGACCGGAATCTTACTTTCTTTTTAATTGGGCAGGAAAGTTTTCCTTTTGCGGAGCAAGAACGACCAGAGGTCGTTCTTGGAAGCGTCGGATTATCACGACGCTTTTTTGCCTAAATAGGAAAATTCCCTCCTGCGGAGCAAGAACGACCAAAGGTCGTTCTTGAAAGCGTCGGATTATCACGACGCTTTTTTGCCGTTCGTCGCGTTTTTTGACCGCTTGTCGCATTGCGCTTGCATTGGAAAAAACGGTATGTTATAGTGGGAGCAGGTAATACAACGAATATTAAATAATTTCTGTTAAATAGATGGGGAGAGGGAGATTGTGTGTATGAAGAAAAGGACTTTATTTTTGACAGCAGCTGTCATAGTGGCGGGCGTTGTACTGGTGGCAGCTTACTTTCACTTTCGCTCACCAAAAACACTGGCAGATGTCGTGGGAAGCAAGTTTATGGAACCGGACCAGCTGATAATATTGGATGGCAGTAATGGAAACAAAAGGGAATTAAAGAAGGAAGAGCGGGAAGAAATGCTGGAGCTACTTCGGACGGTAAAGATACTGGATAGTGAGAATATTGAATTAACGCATGGTGCAAGCTGTATACAATTTACAAAAGGGGAGAACCGTTTTAACCTTTTAACACATGTGGAATCTTCTTTTAAAATTATTGATCCAGATGATAGTGACAGAATGATCGTATATTATATGGAAAAGGAAGGCGGGAAAAAGATAAGGGAAAAAATGAAACTTTCCTATTAAATGGCGCTGAACGGGGAGGTATTATGCCAATAAAAAAGAAATTAATACTGATTTTAACTGTCGTAGTGGCGTGCGTTGTACTGGTGGCAGCTTACTTTCACTTCTATTCACCAAAAACACTGGCAGATGTAGTGGGAAGCCAGTTTATGGAACCGGACCAGCTGATAATTTTGAATGGCAGTAATGGAAATAAGAGAGAGGTAACAGGCAAAGACAGAGAAGAGATGCTGAAACTGTTTCAAGAGGCAGAGGTTAAAGAAACAGAAAATACAGATTTGACTTATGGGTACATTGGTTATGTGCAGTGTATTAAAGATGATAAAAGTTTTACCCTTATAACAGATGGAAGTTCTTCTTTTAGAACAAATGATCCAGAAAATAGTAACAAAATGATCATATATTATTTGGACAAGGAAAAAGAGAAAAAAATATATGAGTTAATGGAACGGTACTATTAAACAGATACAATAATTGGGAGAATTAAAATTCCTTTCACAATATATAAAAAGAAGGTGTAGAATCAATGGAAAAAGAGAAAGTATCAAAAGTTGTCACAGTTACGGTAGTTGAGCGTCCAGCGCGAAAATTGATTTTTTTGCGTCACATAACCGCTACTGATTATTTTTCTGCCTGCGAAGAAGTCGGATGCGAATGGGAAGGCTATTTTAATCGTATTCCCGAAGCATTTGATACAGGTGCAGGCGGTCGTTTGCCAAAGAGCCTGATCAGACCTGGAACAAGCGGCAATGCATTTTTTGTTGAAGTTCCATTGGAGTATAACAAATCACTCCCTGATGGATACGAAATTGCAGAACTTCCACCTTGTACATATTTATATTTTAATGGGATGCCCTTTGAAGATCAGAATAATTTTGATATAGCCATCGGGATTTTGAACGAGGCTATTGAAAACTACCCTTTTGAACAATTTGGTTGGAAAAGGTCTGATAAGGCTCCGGTATTGGGGATGGGTGCAGAAGCAGAAACGGGGGCAAGAACCGCTGTGCCCGTGGAGAAGATTTAACGAATCTTCCGCATCGATTCACATCTACATAGTTCCATCAAGATATAGCAGTTATTAAATCCCTAAAAGATCTCAAGTGGGAATTCAAATTTGTACCTCTAAAAGAGTATCACAATCGCAATGGATTGCAAAGAATATACTATGACTGGATTTATAAAGAATCGGGTGTGACGGTTTTGTTTTAGGAAAAAATATGGATAGTTTTCATCTGATCCCGGAATTAACTGCCTATGAAAATGTAAAGATGGCTATGGATATCTACAATTTATATTCAGCTAAGAAAATTTCAAAAAAAGAAAAAGCAGGCCGCTGCCGGGAAATGTTAGGGAAGGTTGGACTGGAAAAGGAAGAGGGGAAAAAACCGTCGCAGTTATCAGGGGGGCAAAAACAAAGAGTTGCTATCGCCCGGGCACTGGTGAACCGTCCCCGGATCATTCTGGCTGACGAGCCGACAGGGGCGCTGGATCAGGTGACATCCGGTGAGATTATGGAATTACTGAGTCATTTGAACCAGGAGGGGCATACGATCCTGATCGTGACACACGATGAAGAGGTGGCAGGGAGATGTGGGAGGATCATAAAAATGCAGGACATTGCGGCAAAGTAATTTCTTGACAATCTTCCTGTTTTTTCCTACAATAGATAAATAATGAAGGACGCATGAAAACCCGCCTTTTCAGACGGGTTTTTCCTGTAAAGTAAATATCTGGAGGAATTATTTATGGAGAAGAAACCATATTATCTGACGACAGCCATTGCCTACACATCAGGCAAGCCGCATATTGGAAATACCTATGAGATCGTACTGGCGGACGCCATCGTGCGCTACAAGCGGTTTCAGGGATATGACGTGCGTTTCCAGACAGGAACGGATGAACATGGACAGAAGATCGAACTAAAAGCAGAAGAGGCGGGGATCTCACCAAAGCAGTTTGTTGATCAGGTATCGACAGAGATCAAAAGGATCTGGGATCTGATGAATACGTCTTATGACAAATTTATCCGTACGACGGATGAAGATCATGAAAAACAGATCAAAAAAATATTTAAAAAATTATATGAAAAAGGTGATATTTATAAAGGGCATTATGAAGGAATGTACTGTACGCCCTGTGAATCTTTCTTTACCCCGTCCCAGCTGGTGGACGGCAAGTGCCCGGACTGTGGCAGGGAGTGCCAGCCGGCAAAGGAAGAGGCGTATTTCCTGAAACTCAGTAAATATCAGGACCGGCTGATGAAGCATATCGAGGATCACCCGGAATTCATCCAGCCGGAGTCCAGAAAAAATGAGATGGTGAACAATTTCCTGAAACCGGGTCTGCAGGATCTCTGTGTGTCCCGTACCAGTTTTCAGTGGGGGATTCCGGTGGACTTTGATCCGGGGCATATCGTATATGTATGGCTGGATGCACTCAGCAACTATATTACCGGGCTTGGTTACGATGCAGACGGTGATCATGGGGAGCTTTATGGCAGATACTGGCCGGCAGACCTGCATCTCATCGGCAAGGACATCATCCGTTTCCATACGATCTACTGGCCGATCATCCTGATGGCGCTGGATATCCCGCTGCCGAAGCAGGTGTTTGGTCATCCGTGGCTCTTACAGGGTGACGGCAAGATGAGCAAGAGCAAGGGAAACGTACTGTATGCGGATGAACTGGTGGAACGGTTTGGCGTGGATGCCGTGCGCTATTTCGTGCTGCATGAGATGCCCTTTGAGAATGATGGCGTCATTACATGGGAGCTTATGGTGGAGCGCATGAATTCGGATCTTGCCAATACGCTTGGCAATCTGGTGAACCGCACCATCTCGATGAGTAATAAATATTTTGGCGGGGTAGTTGAGAATAAAGGCGTTTCCGATACGATGGATGCCGATCTCATCGCCGTGGCAGAAGCAGCGCCGGGCCGGGTGACTGAGAAGATGGACCAGCTCCGCGTCGCCGACGCCATCACGGAGATCTTTACGTTATTTAAGCGCTGCAACAAATATATCGATGAGACCGAACCATGGGTGCTTGCCAAAGAGGAGGCAAAGAAGGACCGGCTTGCCACGGTTCTCTACAATCTGATGGAGGGCATCCGTACTGGCGCTGTCTTACTGGGCTCCTTTATGCCGGAAACAGCAGGGAAGATACTGTCGCAGATCCATGCGGAAAGCTGTGAACTGGCAGATCTTGGTTCCTTTGGCGCGTATCCGTCCGGCACAAAGGTAGTCGAAAAACCGGAGATCCTTTTTGCCAGACTGGATGTGGAAGAGGTACTGAAGGAAGTGGCGGCAAAGGCAGAGGCAGGAGACGCTCCGGCAGAGGGAGCAACGGACGACGGATCCTCAGAGGAGGGGATCGATATCGAGGCAAAGCCGGAGATCACCTTTGATGATTTTATGAAAATGCAGTTCCAGGTGGGCGAGATCATCGCCTGCGAAGAGGTGCCGAAGTCAAAGAAACTGCTCTGTTCCAAGGTGAAGATCGGCAGTGAGGTCAAACAGATCGTTTCCGGGATCAAGAAGTATTATTCGCCAGAGGATATGGTGGGCAAAAAGGTGATGGTCCTGGTCAATCTGAAACCGGCGAAACTTGCCGGCGTGCTGTCTGAGGGCATGCTTTTGTGCGCAGAGGATGCCGATGGCAAGCTTGCCCTGATGACGCCGGATAAAACGATGCCGGCAGGTGCGGAGATCTGCTGAGAGATAAGGAGAAGATAGAATGAGGATTATTTTACCATCATCAGACAAGATGAGTTCAGTACAGGATGCCCCCGAACCGGAAGGGCTGCCGGTATATCTCGGTCAGACGGAGAAAATACTGGCGTGGATGAGGAAGCAGTCCCGTAAGACCTTACTTACATTGTGGGGTGGCAGTAAAGGGATCGCGAAAGAGAATTTAGAACGTCTGAACCATATGGATCTGCGGCAGGGACTGACGCCGGCGATCTATTCATATATTGGTGGTGTTTACCGGTATATGAGCGTTCCCCTGTTTGAAGAGAAAGAGATTGCTTATCTTCAGGAGCATCTGCGGATCCTGTCCGGGTTTTATGGTGTATTAAAACCGCTGGATGGTGTGACGCCGTATCGTTTGCCGCTGGGATCGAAGGTGAAGATAGGGCGCAGTCGTGATCTGTTTGATTTCTGGGGCGGAAGACTTTATGACAAAGTGAGAGATGAGAGCGGCGTTATCATAAGTCTAGTATCGGAGGCATATGAAAGATGCATGAGAAGATATCTGGAGGAAAATGACCGCTATATTACGATCCGTTTTCTTGAGCTGACCAGTGAGGGCGAGGCAAAAGGCAGAGCGGTCATGACACGGATGGCGGTGGGACAGATGGTTCGCTTCATGGCTGAAAAAAAGATTGAGGACCCGGACAAACTGAAAAGATTTAATTACATGGGATATCGGTTCAATAAAAAGAAGTCCGGGGACAACCATTTTGTTTTTGAGCGGATAGGAGAATCGAATTAACATGAATCAGGAACTGATATTTGATACCCATGCCCATTATGATGACTCGGTATTTGACGGC
>Ga0137306_101831_pt1 | contig 19924 bp, 18 predicted proteins | sample Inofroosms_March_FD_97187 | JGI IMG/M metagenome (GOLD analysis project Ga0137306, IMG submission 97187) | Mouse cecal microbial communities from Vienna, Austria - N-Acetylneuraminic and N-Acetylglucosamine D2O microcosms_March | ecosystem: Host-associated > Mammals > Digestive system > Large...
TTCACTGGCGAGCATCTTCAATAGAAAATGAAGCAGCGCCGCCGTCTCCGGATGGATCATCCTGCCCAGCTTCCCGGCTCCGTCCTCGTAATACTCCAGCGGATGCCTGTCCGTATAATCACAGCCCTGGTAAGTCTTAGACGCCGCTATCCGGTCCATGAACATCTCGACCACGTATCTTACCGGCATCTTCTGCCCTACGATCCCCTCCTCCTTATTCACGCTGTAATCAATCCAGTATTCATAGTGATGCTTGTTGCGGCCCTTGTGATGGAGCCACGCCCGGGAGTAGCCTGTAGCCTCACGCTCCGCATTATTCGGGCTTCTCGTTCCCTGATAGTACTTGCAGCCCACTAAGAATTCCGTAGGGGAATACTTGGACAGATCATGAAGAAGTCCCTGTTTATATAAGCCTACCTTGAAGCAGTGCTTCATCACTAATAATTTGTGATGGTTGATCGTATGTAAATGCCCCCAAAATTTGCTGCAGTTGACGGCAGGCAGACGACCTGATGTCTTCATAACAAATTCTCCTTTCTTGCCGTATTATGAACCAAATATATTTACCCGGACAACTTTTTTATTCTTCACAAAGATTTGAACCACTCCATAGCTGGCATCTACACCATATTTACAAAATGCTTCTCTCGCCTGCTTTGCATTTTTCCGGATCCTGGAATAGCTGGACTTCCCGCTGTTACGCCCTGTATCGCACCAGGACCATTTACAGTTTTTTGCAATCTTATAGGTCAGCTTTTTTTCGCCCAGTTCTTTAGATTTTCCTGTCAATGCTCTTTCTGCTGTCCTGACCCAGCCTTTATTGCCCTTCTTCTCCTTGACAGCTATACTTCCCCAGTGTTTTGCTTTAACAGTCAGCTTCCCCTTTGACTCCAGAAACTTTGTAATATAAATTGCATTTGTCTCATACACCGTTGTTTTTCCTGCAGCTTCTGCCGTAATACTGCCCACATTAGCTGCTGTCAGCATTAATAGAATTGCAAGCGTAATTGATAATATTCTTTTTCTCATTTCACTCTCTCCTTAGTTATCACAAAAACCCGCAAATCATCGTTCATTAACACCCAGACCTGCTGCCGCTACTGTACCGTCTGCAGGCACTGGCTGATCACATACAGCGCAAGCAGGTGCACCGGATAGAACAGATAGAAGAAATATTTCATAGACGGCCCCTTTTCCCCGTTATAGAAAGCGAGGGGGACTGTCGCCAGCGCCCCGTACATCTGAATCTGCCCCCAGAGCAGATTCCAGGCCGCCCCGACCCCGTGCTTTATCCATCTGCGCTCCCGGAAGAAATAGTAGACAGCTATGAGCAGTATCCCCTTGAACCGGTAATCCGAGCAGAGAAGATCAGCGGCCCACATCGCAAGAAACACTTCCACCGCCTTTACCTGCCACCCCCCGCTCTTTTCCAAGGCATACATCATCACAACGCCCATAAACAGGGTAAAAAATACATTCTGATGTTCAAATTCAAGCACTGTTCCCCGGAATGCCAGATCATAGGGTATCTCGGATACCACCGCAAATATCCCCAGACGCAGCATATACTTCCTGACATCCTTAGTATGGAAGAATCCCTCCGTCAGCAGAAAACAAAAAATCGGGAAGGAGATTCTTCCGATATACCTAAACATCAGCTCTCCTGGAAACAGCACCGCTCCCGTGTGGTCAATGATCATCGTTATGACAGCGATACATTTTAACTGAAAGGAATTAAGTCCCATATTCTCTACCTGCCAGAACCACGATCGTCCTGGCCTTCACCTCGATACATTTTTGATTCTTCACCGGCTCCGCACTCTCCGGGATACCGTCGGTCGCGGCAAGAATATGCCACTTTCTCTCCTTAGGAAGGGCAGGCAGTGCAAAAGTATGCGTAAGCCAGTGCATGTTATAGATAACGTAGCAGCCTTCCCCGCCGTAGGATTCGCCGCTGTAATAGACGCCGAGCTGCCTGCTCGACACCTCTGACGGCACCCGCCACGCACTCTCCCCGTGATAGGACACATCCGGCACACCGCAGCCTGTACGGTCCGCCCCCAGCATCTCTTCCTTCGGACAGAACGCGCCGTAAGTCTTGCGGATCCCGATGATCTTTTTTACAAAATCATGAAGCTTCGGCTCCTTCAAAAGCCTCTCCCAGTTCACCCAGCCCACTGGATTATCCTGGCAGTAGACATTATTATTCCCCTTCTGGGAATTGTAGAACTCATCACCCGCTAAGATACACGGCGTCCCCTGGGCCAGAAGAGTCAGAAGAAATGCATTTTTTATCTGCCTGTTCCTTAGCGCCATGATCTCTTTTTTCCGGCTCGGTCCTTCCGCCCCGCAGTTCCAGCTAAAATTATAATCCGGCCCGTCCTGGTTGTTCTCGCCGTTATCCTCATTGTGCTTGCTGTCGTAGGAGACAAGGTCATTCAGCGTAAATCCCGTATGATTCGTAATATAGTTGAATGTCCCGTCATCTTTAGAGCAGTGGCGCAGCCGGTAGATCACCTCCGGAACCATCCCCTCATCTCCTTTGAGGAAACGGCGCATACCGTTCTGGAAGCCTGTCTCGTGGTGCATGATCTTCGTCCCCTTAAGGAACGGATCCTGGCATACCGCGTCCATCGGCGCCACCGATGGATTCAGGATAAAGCCGTCAATGTGATACTCCATCATATAATAGCGCAGGCAGTCCTCCATCATCTGCTTCGGCGTCCCGTCGTCAAAGGGCATCTCAAGGACTACCTCTATCCCCGCCTTATGGCAGGCCTTCACCATGTCCTTCAGAGAGCGGACTCCGTCGCCGTCTGCCGCGTAGGCGCTCTTGGGCGCAAAGCAGTATGCCCTGCCGTATCCCCAGTAATTGCGCTTAAGCCCGCATTCCTCGAACTCATAGACCGGCATGCAGTGGATCTGGTTGATCCCTAACTCCCTCAGATAGGGAAGCTTTTCGATAACCCCTTCAAAATATCCCTTTTTCTTCACTTTTGACGACGTATCCCTGGTAAATCCCCTGATATGGAGACTGTAGGCGACCACCTGGTGATAAGGGAGCTTCAGTGTCTCGTCCCCTTCCCAGTCATAGGTCTCACGGCAGATAACGCCCCTCACCTCGTGCTCCCTGACATCCTTCTTCCTGCCCCATCTCGCCTTCCCTGCCAGCGCTCTGGCATAAGGGTCAGGCACAACTTCGCCGTCGATCATATAATTATATTCATAGGATCTCTTCCCCATGTCTCTTAATGCCATATAGCGCACGTCCCCGACGCTGTCTGTCATCGGATAGGCCGCGCAGGGCACAGTCTTCCCCGGATGGTATAACAGAAGGCTGCACTCCTTCTCCCCGGGAACCGGCACGGAGAAATTCACCTCATTACCTGTCACTGTAACTCCTAACGGTATTGGTCTTCCCTGTGTCTTTCGCATCTTTCTCCTTTCCGGATACTACTGCCAGCCATCCACTCCATACATACCGACATTATCCTTGTTGATCATAAATACTTCTTCATAGGTTTCCTTCTCGAACTTCTGTCCGGTCAATATACAGTCTGCGATCTTCGCCGCCTCCTGTCCGATATGGATCGGAGACTGAGCCGCTGTACCGGCAATCTGGGTATCGGACTTCTGCAGCTCCTTCTTGATATCCGGAGAGCCGTCCACCCCATAGATTAAGACCTCCTTCGCCCGCGCAACATTCACCGACGTGGTCGCGCCCACGGCGATCTGGTCATTTCCGCACATAATCGCGACAATATCCGGATGCTCCTTAAGCATCTTCTCCGACTCCTCCAGGGCACGTTCGAATTCTCCTGTGGTATCCGCCCTCGCCACCACCTCAAAGCCCTTCTCTGCCTTCGCTATCGCCTCCTCGAAGCCTGTAATGCGGTCATTGATGGAATTCTGGGTAGGACACTCCAGAATAGCGATCTTTCCCCCTTCCGGGCACCGCCTGATCAGATCCTCCCCGCAGATATACCCGGCATTGTAATTGTCAGAGCCGATATACGCGTCCACGTAATCCATCTCCTTCACCTGTGTATCCACGTTGATGATCCTGACCCCCGCTTCCTTAAGGGCCTTAAGAGACGGCGTGATCTTCTCCCAGTCTACCGGGCTTAGGATAATGGCCGAGATACCTTTATCGATCATCTCCTGTATCTGCAGCGCCTGCTCCTGTGGATCTGTCCCCGGATCCTCCATCATAAGCTCATATCCCATCTTCTCAGCCGCTTCTCTTGCAGCATTCTCCAGCGTAATAAAATACGGATTTTTCATATCGATAACGCTGAACCCAATCAGCTTTTTCTCCTGCTGTACGTCCTCACCGCCATCCTTACTTTCCTCACCTGAAGCCGCATTGTCCTCCGGTGTCCCGACATGCTTCTTGCATCCGCATATTCCTGCCATGCAGATGAGCAAAACAGCCATCACCGCAAATATTCTTCTTTTCATTACAATAGCTTCCTCCTGCGACAATATATTACATACATGTTTTATTTTACATCATTTTTTCCGTTTTGACTACCTGCCAATTCATATATAAACCGGGAAGATGATATATTTTTTCCATTTTTCTCTTTCGTACAGGTGATCTGAAGCACCCGCTTCGCCCTTGTCATGGCAACGTAGAACAATCTGCGCTCCTCCTCAATCTCCTTTTCAAGCTTCGCCCTCCGGTAGGGCGTATTCCCCTCATTGGCCCCGATGATAAAGACCGTATCAAATTCAAGCCCCTTCGCCCCGTGCATAGTGTGAAGGGCGATCCCTTCCTCCTGGCCGCGGTCTTTCAAAAGCCTCTGCCTCTCAAGCAGCATCTGGCCGTACTCCTCCACATGGGAAAGCCACCCCTCTATGGAAGCGTGGGCCTTTGCAGATTCCTGTATCTTATCCATCGTCTCCTTAAGGCCCGGATAGTCAAGTCCCCGGTACTTTGCGTATTCCTTAAGGAACTCATCGTAGCCTATACTTTTCCGGATATACTGGATGGCCGCATAGGGCGACTGGCCGCCGATCATCTCGATATCCTCCTCCATCTCATCGATCCGGTCCATCATCCACCGCTTGTCGCAGTAGAAATTGCGCAGGCTCTCGAAGCTTACCTCCCCTTCGCTCATGCTGTCCCTGCCGATATACCGGTTAGGCCGGTTCACGATCCTAAGGAAATCCTTCCTCTCCCGCTCCCCCGCCGCCAGCCGGAAATAGCTGATCATATCCTGAGCCGTAAAATGCTCGTAGATATTATAAATCTTCTCCTTCATGGAGAAAGGGATCTGGTGCTTAAGAAGCTCCTCCGTCAGGATCCGGGCGTCCGCCGCCGTCCGAAACAGTACGGCGATCTCCTCTTTTCTGATCCCTTCTTTCAGCAGGCCCTTGATCTGCTTTAAGACATACAGGCTCTCCCCCACCGGGTCTTTAAGCTCCCTCACCTGTATTTTCTTCTCCCCGTCCCTGAAGGCGCGGATACTTTTTTCATATCTTTCTTTATTATGGGCGATGACCCTAAGCGCCCCTTTGACGATATGCCTGTCCGAACGGTAATTCACATCCAGAAGAAGCCGCCTGGCTCCGGGATATTCCTTCTCAAACTCCATCATGATCCCCGGCTTTGACCCTCTGAACCCATATATGGCCTGATCATCATCCCCCACGACAAACAGATTGTTCAAGGGCGCAGCCAGCATACGGATAACGTCGTACTGAACCTGGTTGATATCCTGAAATTCATCGATCAGTATATACTGAAACTTCTGCTGCCATTTTTTTAAGATATCCTTGCGCTCCTCAAAAAGGCGGCAGCACATCACAAGCATATCCTCAAAGTCAATTTTCTTAAGCTTCCTTTTCTCCTCCTCATAGGCAAGGAAGATCTCCCTGAACGCCTCCCGGTCACAGCAGCGGGAATGATAATCCTCGATCTCTCTCCGGTTATTCTTGACATTGCCGATCTCCTCCGCCAGCCCCTTAAGATAATCCTCCTGCTCCCCGGACGGTGCTTCCGCCTGATTCCTGGCGATCCTGCGCAATATGGCATACTTTTCCCCGTCAGAGATAAGACTTGTGCCGCCAAGCCCGTACGCCCACTTTAATATCCAGAAATAGACCGAATGGAAGGTACCGAAATTGACCGGGAAGCCGTCCGACTCCATGATCTGGTAAAACCGCTTCCGCATCTCCCCCGCCGCATACTTAGTAAAGGTAATGACCAGAATTTCTTCTGGTCTTACCTTGTATACGTTAATCAGATATTCTATTCTCTTTGCAATAGTAAGAGTTTTCCCCGAACCGGGGCCAGCCAGCACCAGACACGGCCCTTTGAAATGAGCAATAGCTGCTTTCTGAGCTTCATTAAGACTCATAGACACTCCTAACTTAATAATTCGATTCCCCTGCGGATACGCGAAAGCGATTCTTCCTTCCCAAAGATTTCCATCAGCTCCGTCGCTCCGCCGGGCGTACTCTGCTTTCCTGACACGGCTGTCCGCAGAGGCCACATGACGTACCCTACCTTGACGCCCTTCTCCTCCACGTACTTTTTCAACAGCTCAAACAACGCATCGTTGTCAAAATCCTCCTGCGCCTCCAAAAGGGGAAGGACCTCCTTAAGTACCTCTAACGCTTTCTCCTCGTTGGTCTTCATCTTCTTATGGCAGTACATCGCCGTATCATACTCCGGGAGAGTCTCGAAGAAATCGATCTGGTCTTTGATATCCGTAAATACTTCAATCCTCGTCTTGACCAGAGCGGCGATCTTCTTCAGATCATAATCCTTCGTGACAACCTCTTTGATATACGGCTCTGCCATCCCGTAGAACCGTTCAACATCCATGGCCTTTAAGTACTCCCCGTTCATCCACTTAAGCTTCACCACGTCAAAGACCGCCGGAGACTTGCTCATGTGGCGGTAATCGAAAGCTTTGACAAGCTCCTCAAGAGAAAAGATCTCCTGGTTGTCAGACGGGCACCACCCAAGAAGCGCCACATAATTGACCACAGCCTCCGTCACAAAGCCCTGGCTGATCAGATCCTCGTAGGAGGAATGCCCGCACCGCTTGCTCAGCTTCTTGTGGTTCTCATCCGTGATCAGCGGACAGTGCACATAAGTAGGGATGTCCCACCCGAAAGCTTCGTAGATCCGGTTGTACTTGGGCGCCGAGGAAAGGTATTCATTCCCCCGCACCACATGGGTGATCCCCATTAGATGATCGTCAACTACATTAGCAAAATTATACGTCGGATAGCCGTCTGACTTAATCAGAATCAAGTCCTCCATCTCCTCATTGGGAACGGTGATATCCCCGTAGATATCGTCCTTAAAAGTCGTTGTCCCTTCTGTGGGCATGTTAAACCGGATAACATAGGGCTTCCCGGCCGCAAGATTCGCCTCCACTTCCTCTTTGCTCAAAGACAGGCAGTGCTTGTCATACACCACGATCTCCGTGCCGCCCTCCTCAGAAACCCTGCTTTTTAAGGACGCAAGCCTCTCCTTATCACAGAAGCAGTAGTAGGCGTCGCCCTGATCAATAAGCTTCTTGGCATATTCCAGGTAAATACCCGACGCATTCCTCTCGCTCTGGACATAGGGACCTACTCCGCCGTCCTTGTCTGGTCCCTCATCGTGGATAAGCCCGGTCTCCTCCAGCGTATGATAGATGATCTCCAGCGCCCCCTCCACAAAACGAACCTGATCCGTATCCTCGATACGGAGCATGAAATCTCCATCCTCATGCTTCGCGATCAGATAGGCGTAAAGCGCCGTCCGCAGATTCCCTACGTGCATCCTCCCCGTAGGACTTGGCGCAAATCTTGTTCTAACTTTACTCATCACTATTCTCCTAATTCCTTAATAATTTTTTCCAGAGTGTCATCCACTCTCGCATTCACCACAAGATCCGCATAGCGGTCTGCAAAATGCGGTGTATCCTTCACTAAGATCAGTTTCTTCCCTTCATAATACTGCACAAGCTGCTTACATAACTGTGTCTTGAGATTCGTCCCCAGAACCAGCAGCACATCCGCCTTCTGCACTTCCTGTGCCGCCCTCGTGATCACCTGGTTATCGACCATCTCCCCGAACAGGCACACGCCCGGGCGGATCACTGTGCTGCAGCTCTCGCAGATGGGAACGCGCTTCGAATTCCGGACATAGTCTAACGGATAATCCCGCTTGCAGTGCGGGCAGTAATTGACGTATACACTTCCGTGCAGGTTGATTACATTCTTACACCCTGCCGTCTCTGGCAGGCCGAACACCCGTCTGGTGATAATGCAGTTGAAAAGCCCTCTTTTTTCCAGCTCTGCCATCCCGTAAAATCCCTTCCCCGGCGGCTTATCCAGGGCGCTTAAGATCTCATTGCGGTAAAAAGAAAAAAACTGTTCTGTCCTGGCGGTATAAAATGAACTGGAAAACATCTCATCCGCCGAATAACCATATTTCTGTTCGATATCATATGATGCTTCACCATCCCGGATCGCCGGATAACCGCTTTCTTCAAGCATGGAGTATCCGCTCAGGACGGTAGTATACCTACTTTCCCGTAAAATCTGGAGCAATGTCTTACCTATCACAAAAATCCCTCCTTCTTTTGTATATGGTAAGTACATTGTACCACAGTTTAATCAGACGCTTCAATCTTTTCCTGCAACAAACCAGTAATAAACCTTATGAAATACATCCCTGGGTACTGATACGACGATTACGATCCCCATTACGATGGCAAAAGCGATCTTTAGGGATTCGGTCCCCTTTAACGCCGCCTGAGTCAACTGGTTGGTCACGATATAATAGACCGTATTGTAGATACCCACCCCCGGCACCAGAGGGAAGATCCCGGAGATCAGGAATATGGTGATCGGACATTTCATCTTCACCGAAAGAATCCTTGACATGAGCACAACAACAAATGCCCCGAAAAAAGAAGCGACTGAAGAGGTTATATGATTCTGGGCATTGACAATGAGGAACATGATCCATCCCGCCATCCCGGTGGCCCCGCAGCCGAGATAATATTTCTTTGGAACATTGTACATAATCGCAAATCCCACTGTCCCCATAAAGGAGCAGAAAAGATTGCTCAGGATTTCCTGCGTTGTCATAAGATAAACCCTCCCGTCATGTTATTATAAGTCATCAGTACGATACCTACGCCCACGGCTATGTACACAAAGACCATCAGCGCATCCATCATCCGCACGGTCCCCGACAGGAAATCACTGTCTGCGATATCCCGGATCGCATTGGTAAACGCCATCCCCGGAATCAGCGGCATGATCGCGCCGATGATCATCCCGTCCAGGCTGAACACCATGGACGCATTGCTCAGACGCGTTGCAAAGATGGCGCACAGCGTGATCATGATCCCTCCGGCGATATTGATGATAATCTTGGAGAGCCGGCAGCGCTTGGCAAGGATCACCCACAGATACACCAGACACCCAATGAAAAATGTCACTACGCTCTCGGCCAGAGACGCGCCCATAAGATAACCGAAGCAGGCCGCACCCATACCTGCCCCCAGAACCTGCGTCCTCGCCCTGCTTGGCGGTATCCGGTCAATCTGCGCAAGCCGCTCCTGCGCCTCCAGAATTGTCACCTTCCCCCCGGCAATCTGTCTCGACAGCTCATTCACCTCCGCTACGATCCCCAGATGGGATCCCGAAAGGGGGATATGCTTCACCCTCGTATACACTTCACCTTTCTCGTTCTCCGCGCTGACAAATATCCCGTGGCTCAGCGTAAAGATATCTACATGCTCCACACCGAAATGCTGGCAGATCCTGGTGATCGTCTCCTCCACCCGGAAGATCTCACCGCCGTTTTTCAAAAGGATCCTTCCCGCCTCCAGCGCGAAATCAACCACCTGCTTCACCTCGCCGTCCGGCTGTTCCGTACGCTCTTTCTTTGTTATCTTTCTGTCTTCGGTCATTTCACTTTCCATACTACGCTCCCTGTTATGGTTTCCTGCTGTTTAACAATATTTTTCTATTATATCACCGCAGTCGGAAAAATTACACCTTTTTCTTGGCCGGATCAATAAATTCAATAATAAAAATCAATCATAGATTTGTTACCCTTCATTTTTTATAGCAGCAACTGAGATCGTGTAACTTTTTGGAATATTTCGCAAAATATGTATTGACAGAACAAGGAACCTGGAATAAAATGAATTCGTATGTTTCGTTAGAACGTCCGTGTCCGGATCTAACGAACGGATCATCGATCACAGAATCGAAATATTATATCGGAGGTGGACAAATTGGCTAATATCAAATCTGCAAAGAAAAGAATCTTAGTAAACGAAACAAAGGCTGCAAGAAATAAAGCAATCAAATCCAAAGTAAAGACTTGCATTAAAAAAGTAGAGACAGCTATCGCTAATAAGGACGCAGAGGCTGCAAAAGCTGCTCTTAAAGTCGCGATCACTGAGATCAACAAAGCAGGCAGCAAAGGTGTTTATCACAAAAACACATGCTCCAGAAAGATTTCCCGTCTGGCTAAGGCTGTCAATGGGATTGCTTAATTATAATAGAAGAGATAAAGATGTAAAAACGGCCATACCGTCAGTGGTCGTTTTTTTGTGCGCAGGATTAAAATCTGTTTATACCCGGGATAACCGTTCTCTTTTTCCCAAAAGACAGACAGGCATTCTCCGCCGCAAAAGCAGACCGTACTGCTGCCCGATCTGCCTTCAAATCTTTATCAAAAATATACTTTCATCGTCCCTGTCATATATACCGAAAGCGGCTGATACCATTTTGGCCGGCAACTTTATGTGCTAATCGTCAAGATTCTGCCCCTCCAGCGGATACTGCGGACACCCGAATTTCTTTGCCCACCAGTTTGTGATGATCGGCGCAAGGATACAACTGATCACTACAGACGCCGCCACCTGAACCGTCGCTGTTGCTGCTACTGTTTCCAAAGCCGGATCAGCCAATGCAACTGCCGCCGGAACAGCCACCGCATTGCCGGCCGTTGTAGCTACCGCCCATCCTGCATATCCAGGGCGTTTTGAGATAAGCCTGTCACAGGATACGATAAACGCCCCGCCTGCAAACACCGTGATCAGTCCCAGAAGAATACCCGATATTCCGCCTTTTACAATATTCATCAGATTGATTCCTGTACCGAGTGCAAAACCGATCAGCGGAATGATCGCCGTGCCCATTGGTGCAAAAATATCTCTCATGCCATGATCAAGATTTCCAATGATCATCCCAAGTGCTACTGGAATGATCGCGGCAACCAGAGACATGATTGGAATATTGGCAAGCCCGGAAGCCCCAAGCGCCACTAAGGTAAAGAACGGCCCGTCATTGAGAGCCAGGAGCGGAAAACATCCTGCGTCAGCCCTGTCGCCGTAATTCCCCATCAATGTCAGGTAAACACTGCCGTTAGAATTGGTCACTGCGCTCACAATGGCCAAGGTAGATAATCCGAAAAGTCCTGCCCCGCCAAATATCTTTCCTACCGCGATACCTATACCCGCACCGATCAGAAATTTCGCAACCAGGAGCACCCCGCCGCGTTTTAAGACTGCCGGCATATCCTTTACCTGAAGTGCTGTTCCCATACAAAAGAGCTGAGCCCCAAGCAGGGTATTCGTTCCCGCGCTGGACAGCAATGCTGCCGTAAGACCTCCGACTTCCCATATATCAGGAAAAACCGTCGTAATAATGCTGCCAAGCAACAGCGGAACTACCATCATACCCGCCGGAATTCTTTTCAAAAAATTTAAGATCATAATCTTCTCCTCTCTCATCCTATCTGGATGCTTCTAAAAACAATCTTTCTACAATGTCAACTGCTGCATCCTCATCGCCGCAGAAGCCGCCTTTTACGATGACCGGAAGTCCGTCGTACCTGCCGATGATCTTCCCCACATCAATCTGCGCCACAATGTTATCCATAGCCCGGATACAAGCAACACCGATTTTGCGGCAGATACTCTCCATCGTATCTCCACCTGTTAAAAGCAGCCCGGCTACCTGTTCTTGTCCTACATTTTCCAACACCTGCTCCGTAATCCTTGCAAGCCCGTCGTTGATCAGCATCGAACTCATTCCTTTTTTATAGCCATGCCGCAGATCTTCTTCCCGCAGATCCACGACCGATCCGTGAAGAGCCGTCTCTACAACAATCGCCTCCGGCCTGTCCTCCGCCCCAAAAAGCCCGATAACCTCTCTGGATACTCTTAATACCTCCATATCCGCATCCCTCCCCCCGTTTATCAGCTCCTTTGGCGAGACACTGACACACACGGCATGCTCATTCACCTCAAGCAAGCGCTCGATCTGCCGTTTGCTTGCCGGATTAGCGCTGCCAACTATCAGCAGGGCTGTCTTATCCTTCTTTATATCCACCATACTGTTGTCTGCAGAATGCTCTTTTCCGATAATCCCCCGGTGATATGCCATCTTCATCGTAAAGGGACCCGGATCGACAGCCAGCACATCCCAGCCAAGCTCCACACAGGCTTTCGCGATCGTATCAAGATGCTCCATTGTGATTGCGTCAATGACAAGAATACGCTTACCATTCTCCCTGGAAAGTTCCATACATTTTTTCAAATGCTGTGTTCCTTTTTTCACATCCTTCAGCAAGATCAGATCTGCATTGTATTTTGACTGATCTTCCACAAGATTCGGGACATAGCATTCCCTGACGGGAGTTTTCACGTCTTCTGCTACGCATGTCTCTGTAAGAATGACGCCGTCGATCACAGAATGGCCTCCTACGCATATCCTTTTTGATGCCGGAATCGCTGTGACCATCACTGCCATATAGCTTTTTCCTAAAATCTCCAGCATCGCGTCAATCTCGTGTCCGATGCCGCCCCGCAAAGTAGAGTCGATTTTTTTTGAGTAATATTTTGTCCCCATAGCCTTAAGCTCCTTGGTCGCTTCTGAAACTGCGTCATACGCCTGACAAGACGGCAGATGCCGGCTGTTGCTGCTGACATAAATTGCATCGAGTCTGTCTGCTTCTCTAAATTCCCGGACTGCCTTTGCATCGAAAAACAGCCCTGTCTTTGCCTCTGACCTGGCAACTAATACTCCCGCACTGGCGGTTCCGGTAAAATCATCTGTCACAACTCCAATTACTGCCATTTTTCTCCCTCCGTTATATCTGCATCATCTCTCCTTGTGCATTGCCACCGCATATTTTATTGTTGTCTCTATGGCCGCTACCATACTTACATTTGTCGCAATTCCTTTTCCTGCTATATCAAAGGCTGTTCCATGGTCTACAGAGCATCTGATAAACGGCAAACCTAAAGTTACTGATACAGACCGCTCCAAATCCAGCGTCTTACAAGGCATATGTCCCTGATCATGATACATGGCAAGGATCGCGTCAAATTCTCCTTTCCTGCCTCTGCTGAACAACGTATCCGGAGGAATCGGTCCAACCGCGTTGATGCCCGTCTTCTTTGCAGCCTCCACTGCCGGCGTGATCTCTAGCATTTCTTCATCTCCAAACAGGCCGCCTTCCCCGCAATGGGGATTGATACCTGCAACTGCGATCTTCGGCCTGTCGATACCCAGTTTTCTTAACTGAATATCAATTCTTTCCACATCGGCCAGGACATGTTCCTTTGTCGCATAATCAATCGCATTTCTCAAAGACATATGCCTGCTCAGATGAAATACCCTCATCCCAAAGCAGTCAAACATCGTCAGCACATAATCTACCCCTGTGCCGTCAAGATAAATTTCCGTATGACCTGCCTGCTCTACGCCTGCCATCTTGATCGCCACCTTGTTGATGGGCGCTGTAGTTACCGCGTCAAGCTCTCCTGCCAGCCCCAGCTCAATGGATTTGTTCACCGCATCCATCGCAATCTGTCCCGCCAGTTCCTGCTCTCTTCCCCACTCCAGCAAGTCACCGTCGTAATCTCCGGTCTCGACTACATTGATTATTCCATAGGTATAGACCGCCTCAGACGGTTTTTGGATCACTAAAGTTTTAAGCTCCTCCTCTCCCAGCGCTTTTAGCGCCGCCCGTTCCAGAATCTTTACGCTGCCGATTACAAAGGGCCGGCAATGCTGATAGATTTCTTCCGTCCTTAAAGCCTTAATGATAATCTCAGGCCCTATTCCTGACGGATCGCCTATCGTTATACCAATTACCGGCTTATAATTTTCTTTCATTTTCTGCAATTCCTTTCAATATCTTTTTGATTGCATCCGCAAATGCTTTCTTTTGATATTATCAATATATCATTTTTATCAATTGAAAGCAATATGTTTTTATTTGTAATTATTTACATATTTTATTCTTTCAATTTGTAAGTAATACACAAAAAAAGAAAGTGAATCGATGAATCCACTTTCCGTTTCGCCATTTCTGATTAAATTTTACACTGCGTCTAACCGGATTTTCATCCTGCCAGCCAGCTCTATGATCTCTGCTGAAACTGCCGAGTCTGTAATGATCCGCTTGATATCCTTCATCTCGCATACGGTGAAAAGGCTTCCTCCTCCAAATTTTGTGTGATCTGCCAAAACATATATTTCATCAGACCTGGCGATCATCGCACGTTTTACTTCTGCGTGCATCTCATCTGCCGATGTAAGCCCAACTTTTAGATCAATTCTGTTAATCCCGGTAAACAGCTTATTTACATGATATTGCATGACATTTTCCGCTGTGGTCGTACCCATCGCCGCCGCAGGATTTGATAAGAGCTGTCCTCCCAGCAGATGCAGATTCACATGTTGGGTGTCTGAAAGAAGCACTGCGGCATAAAGGGAATTTGTTACAACTGACAGCCTCTTTTCAGGATGTTCCTTAATACACTGGGCAAGATAACAACAAGTCGTAGAGTCGTCGATCATAATAGAGTCCTGATCGCAAATATATTCATAAGATCTTCTGGCTATCTTTTTCTTGCACTCTGCATTAAGATAATATTCCCCAGGTGAAAATTGCACAGTTAATCCATGTCCCAGCTTTTCCGCCCCGCCATGCGTCTTATGAATTACCCCCTGCTCATCGAGCTTCCGGATATCGTTGCGTATAGTCACTTCCGAGCAGCCCAGCAGTTCACTGAGCTCCGCCACCCGGACCTTTCCTTTTTCCTGCACTTCCCGAATAATCACTTCAAACCTGTCGTCTATCTTCATTACACGCTCTCCAAATCACATATTTATAACTGTTCTCATTTATTATATGGTAAATCCTGTGTATTTTCAATAAAAATCATCGCACAATGACGCCTTCCAGCAATAACGCAAAAGAGCTTTTTGCCCACTCATATAAGTATGATGGACGAAAAGCTCTATTTTACCGATCGGTATTCTGCCCGCCAGTTTAGTTATTGATCAGCTTATCTGAATCGCTCCAGCTATAAAGGCTTCTTACATCCTTTCCCACCTTCTCTGCCGGATGCTCTGCCGCCAATTTCCTCATCGCGCGGAAATGAGCCTGGCCGCCTGCCGGTGACATGTCAAGAAGGAATTCTTTTGCGAAGGAACCGTCCTGAATATCAGAAAGGATCTTCTTCATCGCTTTCTTTGTATCCTCCGTGATGATCTTCGGCCCTGTGATGTAATCGCCGTACTCAGCGGTGTTGGAGATGGAATATCTCATTCCCGCAAACCCGGACTCGTAGATCAGGTCTACGATAAGCTTCATCTCATGTACACACTCGAAGTATGCGTTTCTCGGATCGTACCCTGCCTCTGTCAGTGTCTCGAAGCCTGCCTGCATCAGCGCGCATACGCCGCCGCAGAGAACTGCCTGCTCACCGAAAAGGTCTGTCTCTGTCTCTGTACGGAAGGTTGTCTCAAGGACACCAGCCCTAGCGCCGCCGATACCAAGTGCATATGCCAGCGCTTTGTCGAGAGCCTTTCCGGTATAATCCTGCTCTACCGCTACAAGGCAAGGCGTTCCCTTTCCTGCCTGGTACTCGCTTCTTACGGTATGGCCCGGAGCCTTTGGTGCGATCATCGTAACATCTACATTTGCAGGCGGTACGATCTGCCCGAAATGGATAGCAAAGCCATGGGCGAACATCAGCATGTTGCCTTCCTCAAGATTCGGCTCGATATCCTTTTTATACATTGCCGCCTGTTTTTCATCGTTGATAAGAATCATGATAATGTCAGCCTTCTTAGCTGCTTCTGCTGCTGTGTACACGGTAAGTCCCTGTTCCTCTGCCTTCGCCCAGGACTTGCTGCCCTCGTAAAGGCCGATGATCACGTTACATCCGGACTCCTTTAAGTTCAGCGCATGTGCATGTCCCTGGCTTCCGTAACCGATAATTGCGATCGTCTTTCCCTCCAGTAAAGATAAATTACAGTCTTCCTGATGAAATAATCTTGCTGCCATCTTAACATTCCTCCTGATTTATAAAATTATGTTGATATTGCATCCTGCCGGGATGATTCCCGTCAGGCATCTATCGTTAAGCCGGGGTCTGTGATGTGATTCCCCGGCTTAATACCGCTTCTTTCTGACCCTATACGCCAGGCCGGCAAAACTTATTAACTAACAAGAAACGCGTTTAACTAAATATATTCCGGTCAATACATTAGTCAAAATAAGTAACATTCTTGCTGCCCCGTGACAGTCCCGTAAGTCCGGTCCTTGCAAGCTCTAAGATCTCATACCCGTCCAGCAGCTTCAGGAATGCATCGACTTTGGACTGGTTCCCGGTAAGTTCGATCATCAGAGATTCCTTCTCCACATCCACGATCTTCGCCCTGAAAATGTCTGCCACAGATACTACCTCCGCTCTCTGCTCCGCATTGGCCCTGATCTTTACCATCACAAATTCCCGGAGAACAGAAAGCTCTGGAATCAGCACTTTGATCTCCCGCACGTCCTCAAGCTTGCGTACCTGTTTCTCGATCTGTGACAGGATCAGCTCGTCCCCGCTCGCCACGATCGTGATCCTGGTAAATCTCGGATCCGCCGTCACCCCTGACGTGATGCTGTCTACATTGTATCCGCGGCGGCTGAACAGGCCAGAGATACGGCTTAACACACCGGGATTATTATCAACCAACAGTGAAAAAACTCTTTGCATAATGCACCTCTTTCTTAAATGTGTTTCAAAAACAGAGTGCGTTCTGTTTTTTATCATAACAACAAAGCAGGATCTTGTCAACCCCTTTTATCGCTCCTGTTCACTCCGTGACCGGCAACATGCAAAAAACATTTAGAATTGCCTCCGGCAACAGGATTTTGCACTCTTATAGCACGTTCTCACGGCTTGTGCAGAAAATGCACAACTCTGTATGAACAGTAATCATTTTATCTCAATAATTTTAAACAGTCAACTTTTAGTGATCGTTATTTTTTCACTTTTATGCTATACTGGTTATTGTCCAATCCGTGACCGGCAACATAGAAAAATCCATTTAAAATTGCCTCCGGCAATGGGATATATGAATAACATCCAGAACAGGAGCCTTTGACCGATGATGCTTTACACCTATGAAGAACTAAAAGATTTTGTAGACCACTGTACGCGCTGCGCACTGTACGAGACGAGAAACAAGGCGGTGATGGGCTGCGGCAGCCTGCGCTCTCCGGTGATCTTTATCGCAGAAGGGCCAGGGCGCAGTGAAGACCAGGACGGCATCCCCTTTACCGGAAGATCTGGCAGAGTATTTGACCGTCTCCTGTCCGGCATTGGCATGAAACGCGAAGATATCTATATTACCAATATCGTAAAATGCCGCCCTCCGAACAACCGTGACCCGCACCCCCAGGAACAGGAGGCGTGCATGCCTTATCTGAAATACGAGACCTTGCTTTTGCGTCCTAAGATCATCGTCTGCCTGGGACGCATCGCCGCGCAGCGGATCATCCGCCCCGATTACCGGATCACGCGGGAGCACGGGACATTTATTTTCCGCAAAAACACATGGCTGACCTCCGTATACCACCCTTCGGCGATTCTTCGGGATGAGACAAAGTTTCCAGAGACACAGGCTGATTTTTTTGCGATAAAAGAAAAGCTTAAGGAACTTGCGGCTTCGGAAAATGACTGCGCTCACACCCAGTATAACCCAACTTAATTACCTTACTGTTTCGGTGAGCGGGCTCTTTCGAGAGTTCATGTGTAAAAAACGCAGGCGCAGCGGGCTACGTCGAGACTTTTACACATGTGCTATCGGGAAAGCAGGCCCGTGAAACATAAGGTTAATTATGTTGAGTTATACCAATCACAATCACCGCCCCATCCTTCACCTTAAACTTCACCTTTCTCCCGGCATACGCCATCCCGTATACCCGCTCCGGGTCATTCTGATAAGACGGCCGAGGATCCTGGGCGAGAACCTCCTTAAGGAGGGAAAGCTCCTCCAACGAGAACTCTTCCTCACATCTCTCCGGAAGTAAAACATCCAGCCAGTAATCCTTACATTCTTCCGCAAATCCACCCATCGCCTCCGGGTAGGCGTCCACATAGGGAAGATAGGGCTTGATATCGTAAATCGGCGTTCCGTCCATAAGATCCGCCCCCAGCACATGGAGAATGGGTCCGTCCTTTTTGCTCATCTCCACCCGCTCAAGCCTGACACAGGACAGCCCGATAGGATTAGGCCGGAACGGAGACCGGGTAGCAAACACGCCCACCCGCTCATTTCCGCCGAGTCTGGGCGGCCGCACCGTCGGGCGAAATTCTTTCCTTACCGACGCCGAAAACTCCCACAAAAGCCAGAGTCTGGAATACTGGCCTATCCCCCTTACTGCCTCCCAACTCCGGTACGTCTCTTCAAAGATGATCCGTCCCTTCGTCTCCACAAGCCCGCTCTGTCTGGGAATCCCGAACTTCTCCGGGAAATCTGTCCGGATCCGGGCAACAGGGCGAAATATAATCTCATCTTTCATCTTTTCAAATCCACCCCTACAGCTTAAGTCCCCGGTACCGGTTCATGCAGGCGAAGATCTCTTCCTTCCTGGGCATGGCAAGATTCCCCGGGATATCTCCCTGGTTTCTCACCTCTTTCCCGACAACCGCCGCAAAGCCCTTCTTCTCAATCTGGGCAACAAGCTGCACGATCTGCTCCTGCACCGTCTTTTTCCCGTCAAAGCCGTCCTCTTCCATCCGCTTCAGGATATACCCCAGGCAGGTAAGCTGTTCGCTGTCCGCAAGCTGCTCCACATAGCGAAGATCTACCATATCATGGCTAAGCTGCACGCCGTCCCTGCCCATGGTCTTGATCTTAATCCGCCCTTTATGGAACACGCCCGGATTCTTCTTCGGCCGCCGCCCATACTCCGGCGCAGGCGCGCCGTCCTGGGGATAGGAAAGCCCCGGATACTCTGCCGCCGCCTCCTTCGCCGCCGCCGTAATGTCCCGCGGCACATAACGGTCCATCTGCACGATCCTGTCCGCCACCTGAAAATACGCGCCGGAGCTTCCTGCGACTAACACCGTGGAGACGCCGAACCGCTCAAAGATCGCGCCCATCCGTTCGATAAACGGCGTGATCGGCTCCATATCCCGGTGGATCACCCGCTGCATCAGCTCGTCCCGCACCATAAAATTCGTCGCGCTGGTATCCTCGTCGATGAAAAATACGCTTGCGCCCGCCTCCATCGCCTCCACCACATTGGCCGCCTGGGAGGTACTTCCGCTGGCATCCTCAGTATAGAATGCCTTCGTATCCTTTTTATTGGGCAGGTCATTGATAAACATGGAAATATCCGTATGTTTGATGCTCCTGCCGTCCTCCGCCCGGATCTTCACCGCCGCGCCGTCCGTCACGATATACTCTCTTCCGTCCCCGGCAATATGAGGATACACGCACATCTCAAGAGCCTTAAGGAGCGTAGATTTCCCGTGGTATCCCCCGCCCACGATCAGCGTGATCCCTTTCCTGATGCCCATGCCCGATATCTCCCCCTTGTAGGGAAGGTCCATGGTCACCCGCATAGATTCCGGCGAGGTAAATGCCA
>Ga0137306_101832_pt1 | contig 19915 bp, 17 predicted proteins | sample Inofroosms_March_FD_97187 | JGI IMG/M metagenome (GOLD analysis project Ga0137306, IMG submission 97187) | Mouse cecal microbial communities from Vienna, Austria - N-Acetylneuraminic and N-Acetylglucosamine D2O microcosms_March | ecosystem: Host-associated > Mammals > Digestive system > Large...
TTTTCTTCCACTACCTTCTTCTTCATAATAATCTGCGGGATTAGGGCTTTTATAATCAGGCGTAAGATACGTATATGTAAATGTTACCTCTTCACCTTCTAAATCCCATCTATAAAAATCTGGCAGTTTAAAGACACCATCCTCAGGTTCCAGCCCACTTTTTGACGGCGCACTGGTCGCGTTAACTGCTCCTAATGTACTTATTGTCAGTGTTCCATCTTCATTATTTGTTACTGTACAGCCAGGTACGTTAAACTCGAAATAATCTAATACTCCATTATGATCAGAAACAGTTGCTGTATATAGACGCTGTTCCTCATCCCAATAAAGTTTGATAGGTTCTTTTTCCGCCTCTCCCTGTTTATAAGCAAAACTAGGAATCTGTCTCATATTTGTTGTTTTCCATACCACTTGACGATAAAGTTTCATCGCTTCATATTGACCGCCAATGGTTGTTTTAATATATCCATCGCAACTTCCTGAATAACTGCTAGAGCCACTAATTCCGTATACTCCTGTGGATTTTTGATATATTAACCTCAAATATCTTCCATTTCCTCCAATTGTTGTAACAAATCCAAATTCAATTCCCCAATCAAGCGCTTGTTTTGCCTGATACTTTGCTTCTTCACTATAACCTGCTGCATCGGGATCTTCCCAGCAATAGTAATTAGTAATAGCTTGAGCATAGACCTGCGGCAGACTAAATCCTGCCTCAGCATAACTTATCTGTTTCATTGTTGTTGGAAATACGTCAACACACCCCTCATGTCCCGTCAATAGATTTGCTAAAACAACTTCTAAGTAAAACTTTCTAACGCTGCCTCCACCATATCTGTTATGATAAGGATCGTCTTCATCGTCTTCTTTATCCTCATCATAAGCCTCCTGCCAAGCATTTGATGTAGGTGCTCCTGCTGTGCTTGTCTGAGTCGCATCCGTATGGTCTCCATTTATGGTCCACCCGCCCCAGCCACGAAATAGCTGCAGTTCAGTACCACCTTCTACGTTGTACAGCAGATAACGCATACAGCCTGCAATAGTTCCTGCATAATCTCCACGTGAAGCACTACCTTCAATATATACCATCTGTAATTCAGAAACAGAACTTCTAAATGGATATCCTCGTTGGATACAATACACGGGCTTACCATTGATATATGCCATCATTCCCCTATGATCATCAAATCCAATGACACCAAGAGATATGCTCTCTGCCCTCGCTGTCATTGGCTTATTTACAAAGCATACTGCAATAAACATAAGCAAGAGTATTTTTATGTATATAAATTTTCTTTTATGCATTTCATCTTTCATAATTGTCACAAAAAACTACGTCACATATAGTTTTTCTTCTCGTCTCCTCCTTTCATCGTTTTTGAAGTTTCTTCTTTATTATAGATAAACGTAGTGCTGATTATTAGGAATTTAGGGATAAAAAGCATAAAATAAAAGACCTCAAATTTCTCCGAGGTCTTTTATTTCTAATTCTAATCCGCCCATTCCGTGATGTAAACTGCATTTTCATCAGAACTTGTCACTTCAAGATAATAGCGAGTCCAAGAATCCCCTCCATGATTACCAATTGCAGCAGATTCAAGATTTGTAGATGCACACCATTCAGGCTGTCCTTTTTCAAGATAAATCCACCCTGTACCCCAGCTACCTCCATTTTTCAAAGAAGGATCCCAAGTCATTCCCCCTGCTTCCATAGCAGAGCGGTAAACAGCTATCGCCTCTTCGGGAGTATACTTATTACTTTGTGTAGGAGCAGGTGATTCCGCAACATTATCCTGCTTCGGCGTTTCAGATACAGGTGATTCAGTATCACTTTCAACAGATTGGGATGTCTCATTGGTCTGAGTAACTATATCCGCAGATTCTATTTCTTTAGCGGTTTCCTGCTGACTGTCTAAATACTCTTTCCTTGATCCAGGAAAGCCAACTGCTTTCACATCATCAATCTTTGCATATCTGTCATTGCCATCAACATTAATGAGATACCAATCTTCATTTTCACTAATGACACTGATTTCAACATCTGGTTTTGTATAACCAATACATTTCCCATTATCAATATATAAATCCACGCTTTCTTTAAGATAATAAGAAACGATATCCGATGGACTAAAACTTTCATAATGGATTGCGATTCCACCGTCTTTATCAATATCTCTGTCCTCAAAGACATATTCATACTCTTTTAAATTCAAAGCATCTTTGTTACCATCAATCTCTCCATCAGGTATCTCCTCGTCCTTGTTAGCCTCCGCTTTTTCTGTACTTTCAAGACTTTCAGCAATAGTAGCCTTCGCTTTCACAGATGGCTCTGTATTGCTTATCGCTGGGGAAGTATCTTTACCACATCCAGCCAATACCAAAGCCATAATAATCATAACTACCAATAAATTCTTCTTCATAGATGATTCTCCTTTCTCAATTCTTTATTTACGTAAAATAGCCTATATTTAGGTCTCTATATTATAGATAGTCCATCATTAAATATGAAAAGAATAATAGAACAACCCAAAAGCAGGCTGTTCCATTATTTATCAAATTTTAGAATCTGGAATCCTTATAGTAAATCCTACAAATTGCAAACTCTCCATCCTCTTCACATTCAACATAATAAGTCATATAATTACCTATATGGAATGTATCATCATTTTCAATAGCTTTCATTCTTCGGACAGTAAAATTGCCAGGATCATCTTCTCTAAGTATTCTACACTCATATACTTCCATATCAGAAGTTGGCTCATCCAAAATTGTTGGAAGTTCATCTGTACGATTCAGCATTGCAGCAATAATTTCCGCTTTAACCTCTTCTGCCGAGAGCAGTGGAATTTCCTCTTTGGGAAGGTCATCATCAAGCATACATAAATAATCATAATCCGTACCACTCACAGGATTTTCAAAACGATACCATCTCGTATTAATGCCATGTTCTGTCAAGACGACCGCTGCACCACTTTTAACATGCCCAACCTTGAAGCCTTCTTCAGAATAAACAGGGATATCATCAACAGCCGTAACTGCCTTCTCTTCCATAGATTCATATGATACATCGCTTAACAGATAATCAGGATATTTTCCTATCTCATCGTAGAAAAGAATATCTCCATCAATCTCCGTATCAGCTTCCACATCATCCGCAATCACTTCCTCTGTCTCTGTGATCTCATCCTCCGTTTCAATGGTCACTTCCTCTGAATCCTCTTCATCCGTAACGATGATAGGCTCCTCCTCCATAACCACTTCCTGATCTGTTGCCTTTGCCCTAGTACCACATCCTGTTAAGGTTGCAGCCAGCACAGAGGCTGTCAATGTCACTGCAATAATAGCTAAATTTTTGTTTCTCATAATACATTTCTCCTTTCGATTTTAAAATTTCTACCCTTTTTATAGGCAAGTCGTTTTATTATATACAGTGGTCTAAAAAACATAATTAGAGTATTCAATATATGTAATTTATTGTGTATGTAATATTTTGCCCTTAGTAAATTATAGCGTATATATCTGTTTCCGTCAATGTGTTGCACAAAAAGACGGTTTTTCATACCTTTTGCAAACAGATGCATACCAAACGGAAGTTTATCTATCCAATAGTTTCTACGAAAAAACGAAAAAGCTCAATTCTTTAATATTCACAAAATTTATCTCAAATGTTATTAAAAAAACAATTCCATATATAATCTATTAGCATCTGTTAAGATGACTCATACATAAGGAGGTATTCGCTATGCTGAATACTATTTTTAACTGCCTTACGGCAAAAAGAAACACATCCCCTGTTCTTGCCTTTCAGGTAACTCCTAAGGACAAGGCCATTTTTGACAAGTACTTTACGTACTATGTTAATGACGGATATTCGGAGGATGAGGCAAAACTCATCTCCGATGTTTTTCAGGAGTCAGCAGATGATGCTGATGTCCATGAGAACATTGATATCCGAAACCTGCAGCCCACAAACTATTTAAGTTTGTGTTGCTTAGGTGTGGTTGGTTTATACGCTTGTCCCAAAGGGACAAACGATAACCAGCTTATCTGTAAGTTACCGCTGGAAACAGCATTAAAACTTGCAGATGCATGGGGCATATGTTGGGAGCATACTTCAAGGCATTTCCTTGAGTATTATGCTCTCGCATAGTTTCTTTTGGTGGGGATGAGATAATTCTCTCCCCACCAGAAAACTTTTGTATGATTCAATACCTTTAATCAGGATACGTTGTTCCAAAACGTGAAATAAGAGATGTAAACAATAGAAAGGCTCTTCAATTAGAAGATTATGGGGAAGCAATGGACTGTCCCCTGAACAGATGGTACTGTTCAAAGGCTCATTAGCAACTTGTTTTGCTTTTGGGCCTTCTTTTATGAAAAAAGCACTTATTATACTTTCGATAATAAGGGGTGTCACAGATCGTCAAACTTTCTTACCACCAAAGTATTTACTGTGTATTTAGATAAGAATACTATATATTCTGTAGGAAACTCTGAAAGAAAAGAAATAGAAACTGTGTTCCATGATGGAAAGAGATGCACTTCTTTGAAGAGCACGCAGCTTTCAGATCAGCAGGCAACTCATTCTGCAACAGCCTTCTTATCTTAACTGGCCTTCGCATATTTTGAGAGCTGAAATAGAGGAAATTTTTCTTTTTATCCTTCTAGTACTTTAAATGCCCCTCTAAAAGGCTCTGAGATGCCCAAATTGGAGCTTTATGTGTCTAGGTGCAGATTTATAAGCCGCGAACAAAAACTGCCTAAAATCATCTCCTACAGGCTTAAGGCTAATTCAGCCTATCATGTAAAATTACCCTGCATCATATTACTTCCAGACTACTTATTATACTTTTAATAATAAGGGGTGTCACAGATCGTCAAACTTTCTTACCACCAAAGTATTTACTGTGTATTTAGATAAAAATACTATATATTCTGTAGGAAACTCTGAAAGAAAAGAAATAGAAGCTGTGTTCCATGATGGAGGGGATGCACTTCTTTGACGGATAGGCAACTTTCAGATCAGCAGGCAGTTCACTCTGTAATAACCTTCTTATCTTAACTGGCCTTCGCATATTTTCAATGCTAAACCCAACTTTTTTAATTTCGTTTCTCCAAAGCACGATTTCATCCTTCTAGGCACTGATTTCCACCAAAAAAACTGCTATGCTAAAATAAAAAATTTAATTTGAAGGAGGACATTTTATGAATGATTTTATCATTGACGAAGCTACCAACACTCTTGTGAAATATGACTTTCCCTTTACAAATGCACATTTAGGATATCTGCTTGTTCCCCACTATTACTGTGGAAAGCACATTGATTCTATTGCTCCATATTGTTTTGGTCAGGTGCAAATAGAAACACTGGTTGTTGGGGAGGGAATCAAAGAGCTACAATTCAGGGCATTTGAAGGCTCACATTGTTATAATGTCGAATTAGCAAATGGTATCAAAATGAATGAATACTGTTTCTCCGATAGCCGTTTGCAGGAGATCACACTGCCCAATGATCTCACCACTATAAAAGCAAGTACATTTGCAAGATGCATGAAATTGAGGTCTATTAAAGACTATGCTGCAATCGAAACAATTGGCTATCAGGCATTTGCTTTCTGCCATCAGCTTAAAGAATTACATTTTGAAAGTCTAACTTCCGTTGATGCTGCTGCTTTCTTCGGATGCACTGGCTTACAGGCAATCACATTAGGAAATAATATAGAACACCTTGGCAGAGACATCTTCTACGGATGTGACGATTTACAGGATGTCACTTTGAAAGGTTCCTTTGACAAGCTGGAGGCAGACACCTTTGTCGAAGCAAGAGGTATAAAACGTCTCACACTCTCAACAAGTGCAGACACTCTTTATATCCCGCCTCACTGTTTTGATGCTACTTCCTTAGAAGAAATTACTTTTCTTGGTAATTATAAACCAATTATCAAAGAAAGAAGCTGCTTACCAGATAATGTTCTTATCAAGACTCCCTTCTGTTCCCCTGCAATGGAACTTGGTTATTATTATCCACTTAAGGCTATCTAAAAATAATAAATCTAAATTTTTACAAAAAGGCTCATTAGCAACTTGTTTTGCTTTTGGGCCTTATTTTATGAAAAAGCACTTATTATACTTTTGATAATAAGGGGTGTCACAGATCGTCAAACTTTCTTACCACCAAAGTATTTACTGTGTATTTAGATAAGAATACTATATACTCTGTAGGAAACTCTGAAAGAAAAGAAATAGAAGTTGTATTCCATGTTGGGAAGTGATGCACTTCTTTGACGAGCAGACTGCTTCCAGATCAGCAAGTAACTCACCCTGCATAAACCTTCTTATCTTAACTGGCCTTCGCATATTTGGGGAATAAAAATAGGGAGACCTTACTCCCTATTGCTGTGTTTTTGCCCTTATCCTGCGCACTGTACTTACCGAAACACCTAATTCTTTGCTGATCTTAGAAGCAGATTTTCCATTTGCCGTCATATCTATCGCTCTCTGCTTTAACAGCTCTCTTTCTGCTTCTTTTTCTGTATTTTTGCCTATCAGTCTGTCCACTTTTCTCGTATCCACATGTTTCTTTTTGGCAATCTGGTTATTACTCATACCAAGCTGCCGCATCCGCAGGAATTCTTCTTTGTCAGCTTCCTCTTTCATCTCCCGTGCATATCGTTTGTCATGCTTGATAGGCGCATATGCTTTTCTTGTAGAAATGATATGGGAAACCTTATTTCTCTCCCATGCTTCAGTCTCCCCAATAAGCTGTTTCATTTCTTCCTGCTCATACTTTCTGATCTGCAACAGTTCTACGATCCTTTGATTCGTATATTTTATCCCAAGTTGAGTATCACTTAAATACTTCTCATAATCCTCTTTGCAGAATGTAAAAATCCTTAACAGACATCTTTCACTGATTGGTACATACAGCCTCTTATTTCTGTCATTCATATATTGCAGCACTTCCGCAGGTTCTTTTCCCAAATAGAATAAGATATTCCCCATGATCCGAAAGAAATGGAATCGCTCCCTGATTTCATCCTGCCGCATTTCAACCAGCTTATCCAGATCTTCCAGCCTCTCCCTGCCAACACGGGTAAAACGCTTTTTGTTCTCCGCCCTTTTACACTTATCTGTATCTTCCTGCTTTTCTTTCTTCGGAAAGCCCACCGTCTCAGCAAGTTTGGACAAACTGACAGCAGGAAACGGATAAACGTCCATTCCCACATAATAGCATCTGTAATAGCCATCTTCCCTTTTAATAAAGGCATCACCTTCTATACTCTTGTTAGAGAACATCAATTTCGTTTTTCTATTGATAGAAATTTGCTTCCTTGCATTGATACTCCCAGGAACCATGAAAAAGTGTTCATTATCATAAACATGGTAATCCCGTAAGCGAAGCAGTAACTGTTCTTCCACTTTTTCAAGGATGTACTTTAGGGAATTGCTTTTTAATGTAATGCTTCTCCAAAGGTCAATAACAACCGTTAAATCTTCCCCATTGATTAGGACATTTCTTGCATATAGCCCCATTTCTTCCAGCTTATCATAAATAAAGCGAATCCAATCTTCATTGTAATGGATTGCAAGGTACAGCAAGTTTTCCTGCTCTGTCCCTTCCAGCTTGAAAGACAGGACCAGATTATTGCACTGGACCATATTTTTTTCATCAAATACAGGTTCTTTGAATTCATAGGCATGTAAATACGTCTCCATCCCGACAAGATTGTTGTACATCAAAAAGCACTGATACTTATACTCAGGAAAAATTTCATCCCACTTTTTAAAGAACGTGATGACAGAAAATTCATCTTCCTCACCCCTGTGGTACACACATTTAAAGCACAGATAATGGTGTTTTGTGTTTGGCTCTGGTCTCTCTTCCATTACCCCATCGCAGGATGCCGCATTACAAAACTGCATAAGAAATTTATAAAAGAAAGGATCCCTATCATCATTCATATCAACTGTATCTGTACATACTTTCTGATAGAATTCCTGTATCCCCTCTATATTTCTGTCTTTCACTAACTGCTTCAATATGGGCAGCATTTCCACCATATTTGACTTTATCGAGCCAATACTGGACTCATTTATCTTTTCCCTCCAGTCAGGAATCAGATCATCAATTGCTCCATTCATAAAAATAAGCCTCCTTTCACAGAATGGTCATGCCAAAACTTCCATGAAATGAAGGCTTCTTAATTTGCAATATTATCTATATAACTTTTTACTCATTCAACTTCTGGTAATATTTGAAAAATAATGCGTTATAATAATAAGGAAATCAGAAATGAACAATGGTACTACTCAATACACGTCTTCATTTCATTATAATTTTTGGTCAGAGCAGGTATGTCATTACCTGCTTTTTTGTTGTTAAAATATATACTTTTTAGTTGAGTTTCTTTATTATATACCAGTTGAGAATAAATACAAGCGAAAAACGGAACGAGTAAATTTTTATATTGGGGAAAAGAAAAATCCTGTATGAGAATTCCCAAACAGGATCTAAAAGTGTAGTCACTATTTATATGTCACTTCGGATGTCCCACAATTTTGAAACATCCATGTCGTAGTTGCTTGTGAACTTGACCAATTACCTTCTGTCACATAGATTGTTTTAAGTTTAGAACTATCCCAGAACATATAGTTCATGTTCATTACATTGCCCGTATTAAAGTTGCCCAAATCTAAGCTGGTTAAGAGTACACATTTAGAAAACATGGATTGCATATCTGTCACCTTACTTGTATCAAAATTACTTAAATCCAAATCTGTTAGTGCCCGACAACTACTAAACATGCCACTCATATTCGTCACATTGCTTGTATCAAAATCACTTACATCCAAGCTGGTTAAAGAGGTACAATTATTAAACATTTGTGCCATATTTGTCACATTCTTCGTATTAAAATCAGTTCCAAAATCAACGCTTGTTAACTTAGTACAACTGTTAAACATGTAGCTCATATTTGTTACATTGCTCATATCAATACCACCACTAAATTGAATGGTTTCAATGTATTGGGCATAGTTAAAATTGTTATTAAACATATAAGCCGTGTTAACGGTTGCATTTACATCATTGCTCTTGATCTGTGTTTTATATGTTTTTCCATCAATCACATAGTTAGCATATACAATTACATCTTTTTTAGGATTTGCATAGTCCAAACCTATATAATAGTTCAACGTAATAATATTATTTTCTTCATCCAGTGTATAATTCCAATCATTATATGCCTCCGCAGGAGCTGTTTCTTCCTCATCCTGCACCACATTAGTCTCCAGCCTTATCTCTACTTGGAAGGTTCCTTCCCATGTACCCGCAGTCAGATCTGGCGCACTGACGCAGTTTTGGGTTTCTTCATATGCATTTGCTACATTCTCAGAACTCCAATAGGTTTTACTATGTGTTACCGTTGCTGCTACATCTGCTTTCCTGCCACTTAAGTCTTTCATATAAAAATCTAAATTTTCACTGTCAGCAATTCCATCCACAGGCGCTACATAAACCCGTTGGTTTGCATCAATATCCCCTGTTACTTTTACAGAATATGCTGCCTGTTTCTTGGAATCCAGAGCGATTGTCTTTGGAATCGTCACTGCATAACTCGATGACTGCTGGTAAGTCACTTTTATATCTTCATAACTGTTTTCTTCTGTAGTCCAGCCAGAATCACCTGTATCTGTCCCCGCTGAGTCATCCGCCAGAGTGTTAATTACATTAATTTCCGCCGAGTCATCCATTGGCGTTTCATTGATAATGACATCTGTTGCATAGGCAGCCAGCATACTGCTTAAAACTGTTGTACATGCCAAGGCTGCACACATTGTCTTTAAACTATACTTTTTTATATTCATAATTTTTTCTTTTCTCCCTTCTTCTTATTTCAGGTATTTCCTGTTTTTTCGTTATATACAAAGCTGTCAAAAATATAAATATTTGTATGCATAACATCAAAAAAGACCTCAGATTTCTCCAAGGTCCTTTCGTTTACATCTCATTAAATTGTCAGACTCACTTCGCTACTCTGTCATTGCATAGAAATAACTGTTTCTCTTTCCTACATTCTGGCTGCTTGCCGTGCTGGTCTTACATAATTCCAGATAATCTGCTCTATTTTCATAGTCATCCAGAAATGCATTAAGATTGTCTGCATAAGTTTTCTGCTTTTTGCTGTCTTTCAGGCAGAGTGCTTCATTCGCTATTATCATGGGAACACTCACTTTTTTCAGGTTCTTATGCTTCTCAGGAATCGCTTCATCCAGAGCATCAAGGGATGCCAGTATGATATCGCACAGCTCCTGATCATACCGCTGCTTAAAATCATCAATAAACTGTATGATTGACTTTTTACTAAGATCAGCTACACTTTCATCGGAAATCAAGGCAAGTGCCGCCAATATGACACCCTGATCCTCTGACTTCCGAAGCTGTCCCTTTGTGAAATTCACCTTCTCCATAAATGGCTTATTTACCGCTTCATCCACGAATTTCCTTAAACCTGCTCCCATATGTGCCCTGTACAGATTGTCGTTGGATAGCTGCTGTCCATTGTTCAGCCTGCAGAAAATATCCTCTGTCTCCTGCTCGTCTATTTCCTGATATACGTTGATCGTGATCTCCGCGTTTTTGATCGTATTCTGGACATCCTCATTCAGCTCTGAGAATTTCTTCCCTGCATAGTCATCCTCATAAGATTTATCCAGCCTAAATCCATCATTCAAAAAGGAATTCAGTACTGTAAGCCTCTGCTTTCCGTCCAGTATCTCCCAAGCAGTCTCGCCTTTCTCATTTACCGTTTCCTTTGCAAATATGCCAGGAATGATGATCTCCTGTATGGCGGACAGGATCAACAACGACTTTTTCTTCCTGTCCCACTGATCCTGCTTTCTCTGGATACCTGTTTCCAGGACTATCTTCCCCTTTTTGATATCCCTTACGATAGACTGCACAGTTCTTGTTTTGATATAACTTTTCATTGACGGCCTCCTTTTTCTGAAAATGGTTTAGGCAGATCTGATAAAATATATTATAAAGTGCATTGCAGGATACCGCAAGATATTATGTTCATAAAATTATAAAAATATTAACCATCATAATATCTAACTTATATTCTTCATTAATAATTCTTTTTGTATTACACAGGAAAAATTATCTTTATAAAATATCTCATGCAATTTTTCATACGTGCTTATGACCTTTCAAAATCCTTAACATACTTTCCCATTCTTCATCATCAATGGGTCTTAAGTTTTGGCTCCGTTTCAATGGATGAATCACATGATTAACAGACATTTTTTCTGTACAGACATTTTCTTCTTGTTTACCCCAAATGTTTTTCTGGTTATTCTTATTGTCCTGTTCATCACCGTCTATTAATTTCATATATAAGCATCCCTCCTCTATCACTTAATTCATTATATAATTTTTCCCCGATTGCATTTTTAAAACAAGTTTGAGGAACTGCTTCCACCCTATCATTTCAGATCTTAATTTTTGATCCATCAACAAATTATAATCCGAATTTTTAAGAGCCTTCCGTTTTTGGGAAAGCTCTTTTTTTACATATGTTTCTCTATCCGATTAATATCATATACAGGACAACCATCGCCACCAAACCAAGTGGTATATTGCACAGCATGATTGTATAGCCGATCAATAATACTATTCTGAATTGTGGTGTCCACCCGAAAAATAAAATAGGCAGATACGGCAACAGGCAGAGTATTATTGTTTTAATACTTGGTCGCTGTGATACCCTTTTCTTCTTCTCTTTCACAGGCGTATTTCTTATGACTGCCCTCTGATATTCCTCTGCGATTTCATTATTATACAGGACATAGTTTGTAAAAACCCTCTCCATCTCCTCTATGCAGTCCATGATCCTCCACCTGCTGTTTACCTTAAAAGGCTGAGAACCTATATTTCGCGCGTTTAACAGGCTTTCGATCTTTCCCTGCATTTCTTTGGATACTGTTGCCGAATTTTGTATGGAATTGATAAACGTATAAAACTCTGAAACACGGATGACATCGCTCTTACTCTCGTTACTGATGCTGACTTTATTGTTTGCTATAAATATAACAGGAATCACAGGAATATTACAGTCTTCCCCAAATTCCTGTACTAACAGCCTCTCCACCGCAAGGCAGTGCCTTGTATTCTGTTCCACTGGCGATTTATCAATCCGTTTGAGGATATTCCCGTTATGGATATCCTCAATCACCCACCTGCCGTCATTGGTAATATGCAGTCTCTGGTTCTCATTCCCATAGTTTTTTATTTCTGCTACAACAAGTCCTTTATCAGTAATGATATAAGCGTCAACTTCTGATGTGTTTCCCTGCGAATCAACGGATTCCAAGACAATGTTCTTTAAAACCCTGTATTTCCCTTCATAAAGCCTTAACTGTTCGTTGACATATTCCTCTCCCGCAATTCCTTTTCTCAGGATTGCTATCTCCTTCTCTATTTCATCAAGTACCTTTGTATATTGATAATGAATCCTCTGCAGATATTCTTCTGTAGGGAAATCCATCCCATTATTTTCAATATACTTTTCCGCCTGCTTCAACAGGCTGTTAGGGCCGCCCTCCCTCATAACGCCGCTCTGTCTTCCAATCCTCATACCACTCTTATCGGGGGCATACTGCCCCTCAATCGGAAGCTGCCGTATCCTGTCAAACATGGCATTCCTGCGGGAAATAATCTGTTCCCTTTCACCCTCAAGGAAAACAGCCGCATCTTCATTTTGCATCATCATTTCTTCATAATAGTAATCCGCATTTGCGATAGACATCTGCAGTTCTACCAGATTGATGCCACGTGTAATGCCATATACCGCTGCCATTTTATCACAGAATTCCTCCATCTCCCTGTCCAGAACCTTTTTCCTGTCTGGCAGGGCTGCTTTCCTCTGTTTTTCCTTCCTGTTTTCCGCAATCGTATTCCCGATGCCCAATAAACCATATGAAAAGCCCATAAGTTCCTCCTCACTCCGTATTTTGCCATTACTTTTATCGTTTAAAGCCTCCATTAAGCAGGTGCAATATATTGCTTATATTACCATGAAAGTTTCTTTGTTTCAAGGAAAATATATGCAATATTTTACTATTGGCAATCACTTACTTATGTTTAATATTTTACATATAACATAAAATAGGGTTATCGGAGGTATCCATATGATCAGCTACGATAACTTTTGGGAAACAATGAAAAAAAGAGGCGTCACAAAATATTCCCTGATCTACCACTATGGCATCAGCAGCAATACACTCCGCCGTATGTCTCACGGGGAATCCATTACCACGTCCACCATCAATGAACTGTGCCTGATCCTGCACTGTAAACCACAGGATATACTGTCTTTTGAAATCACCGAAGAAGAAAAAGCCTTCACCGAACAGCGGGAAACAGAGGTTTCCATGAAGAAGAAAAAAAGAACCTAGAATGAGAGTTCTAAGTTCTTTTTTTGAAGTGTTATACTTATTTATATGTTACGGTAGATGTGCCACAGTCTGAAAACATCCAAGATGTACTTGCTTGTGAGGTTGACCATTTCCCTTCAGTGGCATATATTGTTGTCAAGTTGCTACACCCATTAAACATATTACGCATTGCTGTAGCGTTTCTTGTATCAAAACTACATAAATCAAGAGTGGATAAAGTAGAACAGCCATCAAACATATATCCCATATTTGTTACTTTGCTTGTGTCAAAATTACTTACATCCAAGCTGGTCAAAGCAGATAAACCATTAAACATTCCATCCATCTTTGTGACTTTACTTGTATCAAGATAATTAACATTCAGAGCAATTAAAGATTCGCATTGAGAAAACATGTAACTCATTTCAGTTACATTAGATGTATTAAAATGGCTTATATCCAAATTGGTTAAGGACTTGCATTTATTAAACATATTTTTCACATTTGTTATATTACTTGTATCAAAATTACTTATATCAAGACTGACTAAGGATTCACAGCCTGCAAACATAAAAGTCATATCAGTAACATTACTTGTGTCAAAACTATCGAGTCCTTCTATAGTTGTCAGCGACTTACAATTATAAAACATAGCACCCATACCAGTTACATTACTTGTATCAATATTTCTGCTAAATTTAATGGATTTAATTCTTTCATTATTAGTAAATTTTATATCCTCAGTCGCCGTATTAGGATGTGAATCTGCATTAAACATATATGCATAGGTTCTGGATTCATAATAACCTTGTTTATTACTCTTCAACTGTGTCTTATAAGTTTTTTCTCCAATCACATAATTCGCATACACAATAACATCCGTCTCAGAGCCTTTGTAATAATTCAATGTAATAATGTTATTGGTATCATCTAAAGTATAATTCCAATTACTATAAGCATTTGCAGGAGCCGTTTCATACGGATCTGCTTCTTTTTCATGACAGTCAGTACATTCACCATTTTCAAAGTTGTGCCCCTTCGCAGGGATCTCTTCTGTATAGCTGTCACCGCAGTCGCAGGTATAGGTCTTTTCACCTGCCTCCGTACAAGTTGGCTCTTTGGTAATTGTTTCCACATAATTATGCTTATGTGTCACATGTGTCTCCAGTTTGATTTCCATCTGGAAAATACCTCTCCATGCACCTGCCGTCAGATCTGGAGCGCTGACCAAGTTATCGTCCTGCCTATAACTCCCTGCTACCTCCGCAGAATTCCAATGGAACTTATTATGCGTTACATTTGCTACAACATCCTCTTTCGTATTTTCAGATGCCTGATCTTTCATATAAAAGTCAATGCTGTCTGTATCAGTGATCCCATCAACAGGTGCTACATAAACACATTGATCCGCATCAATATCACCTGAAACTTTCACAGCATATGTAGACTGCTTCCATCCATCTAATACAATCGTCTTTGGAATCGTAACGAAGAAGCTGGATGCCTGTTTATAAGTTACTGTTATATCTTCAAGATTTCTTTCTTCTGTCGAAATGTTTTCACCATCGATCACTGTTGTAGAATCACTATTGGTATTTTCCGTTGCATACGCAGGAATCATATTCCCAAATGTCATACTAAAACAGAGAAGCAATGATAGGAACTTGGGTATTCTCTTTTTTATATTCATAATTTTTCTCTTTTCTCCTTTCTTCCCTTTAATTTTGTCAAGCCAAAGGCAGCGGCTATAAATGCCAAACTGTAAAACAGGATATTGCTTTCATCTCCTGTCTGCACTCTGGAAATACCTTTATCTGCTTTTCCATCAACATTGCTGTTATTCTGACTTCCACCATTCTGACTGGCATTGTTTTTATTGTTATTATTCTGGTTGCTGTTATTTACATTATTATCTTTTGGCTTAATGGTCACTGTACTGCTTCCTGTCACAGTCGCGTAATTGTCCCTCATAATCTTGTAGTAGACAACATATGTACCTGGCTCTTTATACTCTGGTTTCTTTGAAGAATAATTTATCCCATCTTCACTGTACAGGATCTTGCAGTCATCCGTTTTGACGGATAGATCAATGCTATGGTCCTTCCCATCATAAAAGACGATACAATCATCTGCATCAAATTCAATCGTTGCTTCTTTGATCTTTACAATTTCTGTACCAATAACCGCTGTATATCTATCCTTTTCTACTTTATAATAGGTCACATATGTACCTACATTCTTGTATTCAGGTTTCTTTGTCGAATAAGTTTTTCCATCTGTACTATACAGAATGGTTGCTCCCTCCGTCTTACAGTCAACAGTGATCCCATGTGATTTCCCATCATAGATGCCTTCATAACCAGAAGCAGTAACATCAAGTTCTGGATACTTTGGAATTTCTTCCGAGAAATCATACGTTGACTTATAAATTACTTCACATTCAGCACTGGATTCCTCTGTACTTGTATCTGCTTCCTGAAAGTCAGTGACTTCCGCATGTACAGGCAATGCTGTGACATTAAACAATGCCATTGGGAGCAGTGCTGTTAATCCCACAAATTTCTTCTTTTTCATCTCTACCTCCTTCTCTTCTATGGAACTTACATAAAAAGTTCATTGAAACATTTATGTAATATTGGTTTATACAAAATAATTCCTCTATTGCTACTTGTTGTCGCCTTTATCGTATACAGTTACACGAAAAATATAATTTATATCCTCTCCGTGGACTGAATTATTATAGTTTAAAGAAAAAATAGGAATTTATAATTATAATGTGAATAACTTTGCCTCTTACAAAAAAATAAGACCTGCATACACAAGCCTTATCTTTATCAATATAAAACATTCTGTTTTTTAAACTCTATTCTTTGTTAAAAATTACTCTGCATCTGCGAGTGCAATATTGAAGTTAAATGTACCCTTCCAGTTACCTGCTGTAATGGTTGGAGCCGCTACATTACCATCCTTGGAAGTATCCGCAATAACCTCAGCACTTGTCCAGTCAACAACGTCCTGTGTTACATCAGCCTGAACATTTGCTTTCTTTGTTCCTGCTGTTGCCTGATCTATCATATAGAAGTTGATTCCTTCAATATCTGTAAGTGCATCCTGAGGAGCTACTGTTACTTTCTTGTCAGAAGAAATATCCCCATATACTCTGACTGCATAATCAGAATCTTTAGAAACTGCATCCAGTACGATAGTCTTAGGGATAACTACGGAGAAAGTAGAACCAAGATTATAGAGAACTTCTGTATCTCTGGATGTTCCATCCTCTCCAACTGCTTCCTGTGAAATAGGATCATAATCTGTTACTGCTGCGCATACAGGAAGAACGCTTCCCATCATCATTGTTCCAGCCATAACTGCTGTTAAAATTTTATTCTTATTCATTTTCATTTTTCCTTTCATTTCTCATTTTGAGATATTTTTTATGTTAATAGCTATTCCTGCTGAATTGCTTCACCGTGGTTAAAGAATAGCTGATGGCCATAGCCCCTGCTAACCACAACAGGCAAAAGTTGTATAATCTTTCTCATCATAAATAGGAATTCAAAAGTTATTCATAAAAATATGAACAATATTCTGATTTTTTGATTAAGCAGTATCAGTCTATCTGCATTTTCAAAATATATCACTACATTTTGCACTATCGAAAAATAATTTCTGCTTATTCAAAGTTTTATAACCTACAGGATTTCTTCTGCTTAAAATATTTCAACAACATGAGGAGGAAACCACAATGAATTATTATGTTCATAATTTGGAAACAGTGAATGCAAGGATTTTTAAAAAGAAACACTTACAATTTGATTATATAGAACCTGATTCTTTTGAAAAAACGCAGAACAGCAGCGACCTTTCTGTAATTGGCTGTATGAAACTCAAAGAAATCGAAAAAGAAACGGCTACTGATACAGTTGTTATCTCCAGCGGCATAATAGACCACTATTTTATGCTCATACCGCCAGATAAAATGAAACACCTTAGCAAGAAGCACTTGATCAGCTATGTCATGGTCTCAAAGGCTACTTATGTCGCTGTCTATGAGCATAGCATTCTGATGCCACTTCTATTGTCCATTGCATTTCTGGCAGTATTCTGTGCCATTATATTTTAAAAGCAGGGGAAATCCCTGCTTTATTATGTTTTCAAAATTTAAATGTTGTCTATCATCTGTAGTTTATATTATTCATATAATTATGACGTACATTATTTTTACATTAAGCAAACTATTCTAGTGTATTATACTACTAAAAAGAAAGATGAAAGTTCTCACAGTTTCTTCATACAATTGATATTCGCACCAACCCAATCTGCTATTCACCTTTTTTCCATGTCAATTTAAACAAAAGCACCACTAGAGCTAAAAATACTATGCCAACAACCCCATATCCTAACCACATAATCTTATAAGGATAACTATGGCACCAACTTCTAAACCAAGAGTCTATATTTTCTCTCCGTATGTAGTACGTCCAGAGCGTTCCTGAAAGCATAGTAAGAATAATTAAGTCACTCCACCAAACAATAGGGTATTTTTGCACAATATTGGCATCAGGTTCCTTATTTGATTTAAAATTCAATCCTGTCATTTTCCCTATGCAAAAGAGAAAAATAAAGATTAAATTTAAAAGACAAAATCCCCACACGCAACCAATAATAATAACCTTCAACAATGGCAACTCATAATTAGAAAAAATACTTCCTAACGAACTAATACCTCCAAATACCAAAAAGGCAAGTGCTGTAAATATACTTACCATAGTAAGCAATTGAGCATTCATGTCTTTGACTAATTCTTCTTTGAATGGAGTAATACTTTTATCAAATTTTCTTTTGTATTCTTCATCCGTCTGCCTAAGACCGCTATATTGTGTTTGTGCCAAATTTACATGATCCCATATTTTGATAAGAACTTTTTCCGTATCTTCATATATTTTCTTTTCATCTAGTCTCTTAGTTTTCTCTTTTCTATCTTTATACTGTTGTGTGCTTGTATAAGCTACAATTTTTTCAATATTAGAAATCATTGTTCCTAAAATATTGGATGCTTCTTCTGTTGTATGCTCATTAAAGCAAGCATAAACCATATTACTAATCTGCGAATATAACAGCCTTCTATACGCTTTAATATATTGAAATATTCTATTAAAAACTTTTTCTTCCTCAAATTTATTAGTATCCATTAACAGCAATGTACAGATTTCTGTTACTTTTTCTGACATCTCATCTGTAATAACCTTGTCATCAATTGCAAATTCTATTCCATTGGTTGTTTTATCAATTTTTATACTAATCGAAGGCACAATTACTATTCCTCCTCAAAATATTTTTTAATACTTTCAGTAGTAATCTCATTATTATATCCGCTTTCATCATATGCCTCAATCCAAGGCGTTTGATTGTGCGTAATCTCTACCAAAGTTGAGGCTGAATAGCGTGCACATTCGTCAATGATTCCATTTAATATTTCTCGATCTCTCGCGGAAATACGTTGCCTAACCATTGATTTCCCTATACAAGGAATATTGGCGCTTCCAAACATTCTATATTCATAATAAACACACGGTACTACTGGTCCAAAATCCCACGCCTCAATTTCTTCAGCAAAACAAGGCTGATTCTTTGTCACCAAAAACTCAGCCTGCACAAAATATAATATTTTTTGCAATTTTAAATTGCTAATTGGCCTATTATTTTCTCTACATCTTTCAATTATATAACGTGCAATATCGGATGCTCTGTACATAGGCACTATCCTCACATTCTGAATGCATTATTTACTAATAGTAGTATATTCACTTATCTATAAATGATTATATCATATTTTCCAATACTTTTCCATTTTAAAATCTATTGTTGGTTTAAAAAGCATTAAAAGTAAGTAGCATCTCTTTAACTCCTTTATTTTTTACCACAATGCCAATAGTTTGATTGCTCCTTTTTAATACATACAACAATCACTTTATTATTACATCTATACTATCACATTTTGATAAAATCATATTACCATTTAATAAAAATTTGAAATCATTTTGTTCCATTTAGCATTCTACTTAAAACAATACTTTCTCCACAAAAAAATTACTACTAAATAAAAAATTTATGTCGCATACATAAATTGAATATATTGGACGTTTTTTAGCTTAACCCATAGCTGATAATCCTTCTATATTTAATGATTATTGCATATTGTCTGTCCAATAAATGACTCTTTTAACAATTTTTTCATTTATGCATAATTTATCCTCAGCCATATCTACTTCATCAAGAGAATCTCAACACTATATGATTGCTTTCATAATAAAAGAAAAGGGTATCAACTTCTAATCCAATAATTCCTATCCCTTTTCTTATAAAGTCTCAACTCGTGGCTCTACGTTAGGAAACGGGTCTCGCCAATCTATGCTTTCCCCGCGCGCGGGCAAACCATGAACAGATTGTCTCACCCTTTACGTTCCGCGTTGCTCCA
>Ga0137306_101835_pt1 | contig 19891 bp, 11 predicted proteins | sample Inofroosms_March_FD_97187 | JGI IMG/M metagenome (GOLD analysis project Ga0137306, IMG submission 97187) | Mouse cecal microbial communities from Vienna, Austria - N-Acetylneuraminic and N-Acetylglucosamine D2O microcosms_March | ecosystem: Host-associated > Mammals > Digestive system > Large...
TTGAGCATGCTAACTGGTTCTTTGTAAATAATTCGAGCAAAATAATTATGACAGAGAATGATATGATTGATTTTTTGTATAAAAATTTCAATAGTAAGATAAGCAAAAAGAGCATCAGGACTATAATTATGTCATTCTTTAGCATTGAAGAAGTGCCAGTTAAACAATTGCGATTACGCATGCATAAAAGAATAAGCGAATATCTTCTTGCAAAATATGTATACAATATTATATCTCAAAACGTGCGCTCAATCGATGCTTTATATAATATACACATGTCGTTTAGTATAATGGACTTGTTAATTGAACTAATAAAACTTAATCCACAAAAGAGTGAGTTGTGGATTCAAGATTCACTCCAGCAAATATCGAAGCCGTATGATACTCTATATGGCATCTGTATATTTTTACTTTGTAGAATTTTTTATAACAATAACAATGAAAGAAATTTAATTCACGGAATATCAAAATTGGACGATTATCAAAAGATAATTGTATATGATCAAATAATTCAACATTCAAACAATATTGATACAAAATGCAATTTAGAAGACGAATACTATTCTTTTCTGAATTCTGGCATAGACATAATTAAGTTAAATATAGGAATTAGATTATATTATGTTGGCGCTATTAATAATTTTGATGATTATTTACGGGGTGACGAAATATATACAGTGGAAGATGTGGAGTGTTTAATTGAGAAGTATGATAAACATTTTAGTGAAGAGCTTTTTGAAAATAAGCATTACATACTAAGAAGAATTGAGCTGTTTACATTAAATGAAATTGCTAAGGAGCATTTGAATGATGAGATATGTAAAAAAATAATGAGTTTTGCATTAAGGCATAAAGATAAAATTTCTGCAAAACAACCGAGATGTGATTTTGATATTAAGGTGCTTAATTGCTTTACTAATTTATTGCAAACAATAAATATTAGCAATTAAAGACATTACAAAATAGGAAAGAATAGGATTTATAATTAACATATATTCGTTTTATGTTACCACTGCCCCGCCATTAGATGATCGATAAGAACCCTATCTTGTCGGTCATTTTTTCGTTGCGGCGAGACATCGATATTTAGGATTTAATAACCGACTTTTAAAGCGCATATAAATGTTTGCTTTACTTTTTCCGTTGTGCTATTATATTAAAAACACTACAAGGCGTGTTGTTATTATATGAAAGATATTACCGAGCAGTTGGGGAACGGTAAGATTATCCCTTTGATTTTCAAACTTATCATCCCTGCCGCAATCGCACAACTGATTACTTTCCTATATAATATTGTCGACAGAATGTTCGTAGCCGGAATAAGCGAATCGGGCATGGATGCGCTCGCCGCTCTGGGAATAGTTTTGCCCATTACTTTGATTATGCAGGCTTTTGCGAATTTAATAGGGCTTGGCGGCTCTCCGAGGGCAAGCATAAAACTCGGTGAAAACAATAAAGAAGAAGCAAATAAAATATTCAATACTTCGTTTTTACTTCTCCTTGGCGTGGGAATTATTATCGGTATAGTCACATTCTTTTTAGCCGAACAGATCGTAGTATTATTCGGTTGTCCGTCAAGTGCGGTACGTTTTGCCACGGAATACCTTAAAATTTATTCGATAGGGACTGTATTCGTGCTGTTGGCGCAAGGCTTGAACCCTTTTATCACTGCGCAAGGTTATTCGTTTACGGCAATGTTTTGCGTTCTTGTAGGCGTTGTTATTAACATTGCTTTGGATCCTATATTTATATTTGCGTGCGATATGGGCGTAAAAGGCGCAAGCCTTGCGACGGTTATTTCTCAATCCGCGTCATTGGTATGTATAATAGTATTTTTCTTTTCCAAAAAGACGCTGTTCGGATTGAAAATAAAAGATATGAAGCTCAATGTTAAACGCATACTCACAATAGTTTCATTGGGATTTACGCCTTTTATAATGACTATTACCGAATGTGCAATACAAATAGTATTCAATATAAATTTGAATGTAGCTACAGGCGGCAATAAGGATTACACCGCGGCTTTGACTATAATGTTGAGCGCGCTACAACTCATATCTCTACCGCTGAACGGAATAGGGTACGGCATGCAGCCTTTCGTAAGTTACAACTACGGTAAAGGCGACGCAAAAAGACTGACAAAAGGGATAAAATACGTTACTATTATAGCTTTTATTTTTGCAGTCGTGATTTGGTCGATATCGATGATTTTTCCTCAGGTGTACGCATACCTGTTTTCTGCGAGCGACAGCGTAAAAGAAATAGTAAAAAAATATACTCCGTATTTCCTTATGGGTTCTATAATGTTTTTCGTACAAATGACGTTGCAAAATATAAACGTAGCGTTGGGACAGGCAAAATCCGCTTTATTGCTCGCTGTTATAAGAAAGGTGATAATACTGATACCGCTATGTTTTGTTCTCACGCATTATATAGGTTTTAAGGGCGTATATATGTCGGAAGGAATTGCCGATCTTGCGGCAGGAATAATAACGTCTATTGTAATTTTCATAACATTTCCGCGAGTATTCAAAAAACGCGCGGAAGAAGTGAATGCGGAATGATAATTCGTTTTAGGTATTACTCTTACGCAAAAAATCGGCAATGTCGAAAGATATTGCCGATTTTTTACTTCTTCATTATTCGCTTTTATATGTTCGATCCTCATCGGTTTTATCGGCAGCGGTTTTATACACGAATACTTTTCCGAGCGCGCCTATCACTCCGCAGGACAGTGCGCCTATAACTACTATCAACCAGTACGGGTGCCACAAGAACAAAACGGCGCCGATGAACAGATAGACGATAATACAGGATATCATCAGTATTCCGCACACGGCGTCGGTATACGGATTGTCGCAGCGCGCGAGCTTGCGCAGGCGTTTCGATCTGTTGGTAACGTCGAATATTATCCCGATTATTCCGCAAAACAACGCCGAAGTCGGAATTATCACCCAATACGGATCCCACAGCTCGAACAGCGTGCCTATTATTATATAAACGATAACGCCTATCAAAATAGTCGTCGCACACAGCACGCCGCAAATAAGTTCGCGCCGCGTTTTGGGCGCGTCGTTTTTGCCGCGCGTAAATAAATGCTTATCCGCATCGAATTTGTCTATCTTAACGGTGATGTTTGCGGTTTTGTCGGCGTCTGCCGCCGTCGCGCGTTTGCCGTTTAAAAGCTCGTCGACGCTCACGCCGAATATGCGCGAAATGGGAACGAGCAGGCTCGTTTCGGGCATTGCTTCGCCCGTTTCCCATTTGGACACGGCTTTGTTGGTAATGCCGAGCTGTTCCGCAAGTTCGTATTGAGTTATCCCTTTTTCTTTGCGCAGGGTATACAGAAAATCGCCGAATGTATTATTCATGTCAGTGCTCCTTGACCGATAGGATACCTTTATTTTATCGTTTTCGATGCGAAATTACAATAGAATAACGTCGAATTAAAGTAGAATAATTTTTTCGAGCGTATTTTTAAGACAGTTTATCCGCTGTTCTGTCAAGGATGTTTGATTGCTTGTCCAAAACATACCTTTATTTGGCGGCTCTGTATTTCTTCGGGGTATAGCCTGTGAATTTCTTGAATACTCGGTAAAAATGCGACGAATCGTAAAATCCGCAGTCTACCGCGATATCGGTCAGATTCCTGTCCGTACTCGAAATCATTTCGCGCGCAACGTTTACTCTGTAAAAATCGATAAAATCGTTGGGCGACATGGCTGTTACTTTTTTGAAGAATCGGAAAAAATTGGAGCGGCTGTATCCCGACAATTCGGTCAATGCTTTTATATCTATCTTTTCGGCGTAGTGCGTGGAAATGTACTGCATTACGTTTTGCATGGCGGTGTAATAAACGTTTTCCGTTTTGTCGCCGACGGGCGATTCTCTGTATAAGCGAAATGCAAGAAACAGAAACGAAAGCGTATTGAACTTTATTATTTGCGCGCTCTCTTTCGTCGGGCAGAGTTGCTGTCGCACTATATTCGAACAGTACATTACAAGCTCGTTAAAATCTTCGCCCGTGAAATTAGGTTGCAGATCGAGCTCGTAATGCATTTTGAACTGCGGATCGAACTTGAACAAAGAATAGTACTCGTTGTTGTTGTAAAACAGCGTACAGTTGTCGTCCATGAATTTCTGCGTCATTATAAGATGTACCACGTCAAGACCGCCGAGGTCTATATACCCGTGTTTTATGTTCGTAGGAATAACGAAAAAGTCGCCCGTCTTAACGTGAAACCTCCGCGACCCGAAATAATGCAATCCGTTGCCGCCCGTGACCAGGTTCACTTCGTAATAATCATGATAGTGCATGAGATTGCTGTAGTTTCGGTGGAATAAGCACTCCGCGTCGTATTTCATCAGTAGCGGAAACTCTTGCGCGGAATAACAAATTTGACTGTTGTCCGACAGCGTTTGCGGATATTGTTCGATATTCATGAGATTATTATACCACATTATAGTACAAACGTACAAGCAATCGGCAAAAAATTCTGTTAAAATAAAACCACAAGTCAAAGCTCGCGACGGTGATTCGCGGAGCATAAGGAGTTGAAAGTGGAGAACAGAGCAAAATCGTTTGCGACGCTTTTTGCGGTGACAGCGACTGTCGCGACGGCGATCGTTGCGGCATTGTTTATGTTTTTCGGTTTGTTTGCCGAAAGCGCGTTAGGCGAAAGCGACGACGTAAGCGAAACGGTGACGGTAAAAGAATTCAAGCCGTCCGATTCGGGTTTTATCGACGAAGGCTTTACGATGACGGGCAACTGGGCGTTCCCGTCGGCGGCGTCTACGTGCAACGACGGCGACAGCCTGTCATACACGGGAACTTTTACGGGGTTTACTTGGTACGGCGAAGCCAACGATAACGCCGGCGTCGTGGACGTATACATAGACGGAGTTAAGGCGGTAACAGTAAAGAACAACCGCGGCGAGAGCGGCAACGAATGTATAATGTACGAGTCGGACGTATTGGCGCGCGGCGAGCATACGTTTAAACTCGAATGTCGCGGCGGCGGTTGGATGGCTGTCAGTAAGATCGTAGTGTACGACGACGCGTTTGTTTCGCCGTATGCCGAGATCGTAGACGACGCGGATGCGCGGATCGCGTACAAATCGTTTATGGCGTTCGACGGTCAAAACGGATTATATGAAGGGACGGTACACTCCGCGTGGGAAAACGGCGCGTCGGCGGAACTCACGCTCGACCGAGTGCGGCAGTTCGTCGTTTACGCGCACAGGACGGGCAATAAGGGCAAGGCTGACGTTTATATAGACGACGCGCTTGTTCGGACGGTCGATACCTATGACGGCGAGCAACGCGACGAGTCGTCCCCTATGTTCGTTTCGGACGTGCTGAGCGACGGCGAGCACACGATAAAAATAGTGTGCAGAGGCGATAAAAACAACAACTCGAGCGAGGTATGGGTGGCGATCGATAAGATCGCGGCGTATTATTATGCCGCTCCGCCTGCTCCCAAACCGCAATTCGATATAGACGACGCGTCGCTCGGATTCGAGGGCGACGGCTGGACGGCGTTTAACGGGCTTAGCGAAACTTACTATATGAAGAGCGCGCATTCCACCTCTACGGCGAACGCGAGCTTTTCCATGGCGTTCGACGGCGCGACGTCTATCAAGCTTTACGCGTCCAAGTCAAACGACCGCGGCAAAGCGAACATATACCTAAACGGGCAATTTCAAGCCGAGATAGACGAGTACAGCGGAGTATATATCGACAGCGACGTGATTTGGGACAGCGGTGAGCTTGAAAAAGGTTACTACGAATTCAAGCTTGTAACAACGGGCGCAAATAACGCCGCAAGCGGCAATACTTGGATAGAGATAGACAAACTCCGTGTGGAGGGCATAGAAGGAGAAGACATGATAATACATAGCGCAAACGACGCGTTCATTACTTATACATCGGGCGTAAAGCTCACCGAAAACGCGAATGCGGTATGCGGCAAGTTTGCAAGCATCCCGTCGGGCGAAAGCTTTACGGCTACTTTCCGCGGCTCGGCAAGCAGTCTTGTTCCATACGACGACGGAAAGGCGTGGAAAGCCGAACTTACCGTTGACGGAAAAACGACCGAAATCACTTCCGAAACGTTTGCGCCCGTTGCGCTCGAACTGTCGGACGCGGTTATGCACAGACTTGTTTTAACGGTGACGGAAGGCGAATTCGCGCTCGACTGCATCAAGACCGACGATCTTGCGTTCGTGTCGCTCGAGGCGGATATGCGCATAAAAGCGTTGGCGGAGATAGAAGAACGCAAAAACGGCACGCGCGAGATATCCGATTCCGATACATGGCGGCCTGTGGCGTATGCGGCGGAAAAGCCGTCAAGCGGCGTTACGCTTACAAACGGCATACTCGGCGATATGTTCGAAAAAAATACGCAATATTTTAAGGACAGCATAAGAAAAACCGATTACGTGGATGTCACAGAATGGTGGGTGTCCATGCTGCAAAACTCCAACGAGGGCAGGATGCTTGCCGGATTGGGCAATACGCTCAATTGGAAAAACGTACCCGAATTCGAAACGGAGCTTGCGGCGTTGTTGCAAAAGATCCGCGCCCGTCAGCTCGCCAACGGTAACGGCTATGCGCTTTCTTACGACGAAAGCGTGCTGTCCGGCAATACCGACCCGTCCGAGGACGAACGCAGAAACTACGACAGAGCTATGTTCGTAAAGGGGCTTGTTCTCGCCGGCAATTATTACCACAATAAGGGCGTTGCCGTTAAGGATAACGTCGCGTACACGATACTTCGCGACTTTATGGATTGGTATAACTATAACGACAATAAGTACGGCGAAAAAATGTTGGAGGGCGTTGTAGGCGTTCAAGGTCATCCGGCAAGCACTCATACGTATTTCACGCCCGTAGGAAAAACGGAGGACATGACGTATGCCGAACTGTGCTATATTCAGAATTGGTGGATAGAGTATCTTACGGACGAGATCCCCGAAGCGATATATAAATATCCGCTCAACCGTCCGCACAACTATTTAATGACGGGCATGGATTCCTATCTCGATCATTACCGCGCCACGGGCGATGAAAAATATCTTAACGCATGTTTGGGATATTGGAATTTGATGCACGAGTATTTCATGCACGAGGGCGGCGCGGCGGCTATCTGCGAATTCAATACGTATCTGCCCGGGTCTCGACATCTCGACAGCGCGAACCATACGGGCGAGCTGTGCGGCACCGCGTTCTGGATAGACTACAATTACAAACTTTTGCAGTTGTTCCCCGACGAGGAAAAATACGCGCTCGAAGCGGAAAAAGGGATTTACAACATAATGCGCGAGGCGCAATCCGCCGACGGCAAGCTCAGATATCATCAACGCTACAACGGCAAGATCGAAGTCGCGCTCAACACGAATACATGCTGTGAAATAAACGGTTCCAATTTGCTGTCGCGCTTGCCCGAGTTTGTTTACTTGACCGATAACGACGGCGTGCGCGTAAACATTTACGACGCGTCTTCGCTCGATATTATGCGCGGCGGCAAGCATTTCGCGCTTACCCAAACCGCCGATCTTCTAAGCGGCGATAAAAGCGTCATAAAGATAACGGGCGACGCCATGAAACTTACGTTGCGCGTGCCGTCTTGGAGCAAAGCGTTCGGCGTAAAGATAAACGGCGTTGCATACGACGGCGATATCCCGTCGGGCGGTGGATATATAACCCTCGACGTAAACCCCGACGATACCGTGGAAGTTACCGCGACCAAAGGACTTGTTTCGGTTGACTATGACGGGCTTACGCAGGTGGACGGAAAAACGCGCCATGCCTTTACGTACGGTCCCGTGCTTATGGCTGTAGCCGTCAATCCCGACAGTTATTACGACTTCAAACTGACCGTTCACGGCAAGGACACCGACGGAACCGACGAACTTGCCGTAGATACGAATATGTCGTTGGACGACTTTATCGCCGGACTTGTTGCGACGGGCAATGGCAGGTGGGAATACCGTACGGAAGACGAAAGTCCGTATATCGTTCTGCCTTACGGAGAACTCGAACGCGACATGTTTTTCTCGGTGTATCCGCTATTCGGGCATACCGAAGAACCGCCTGCGCCCCCTGTCGAAACGGTGGACGGCAATACGCGCAACATAGGTTTCGATACCGCAGCCGACTTGCTTTGCTTCGAAACGTTCTCGTCATCGTCGAAGTACGGTGCTGCCGTTCGTAACGGCGCGCTCGTAACGTCGGCATACGCCGAACAGAAATTCATTCTCGACGGAACGTACGACCATTCGGCGATTTCCGTAAAGCTCAGGCTTAAAACTCCGCGCGATCGGAATATAAACACGGGTATTTACTTCAACGCATCGCGCGCCGCCGACAGGCAGGATATGATAAATGCGCTCAATCTTCAGGCGGAGCGCAGCGGCAATACGATCAAGCTCAATCTGTATGAATTCGGCGCGGATAAAGGGTATATCGGATTGGTGTGCAACGGCGGTATGCGCTATCTTTCGGGCGACGTTACGGAGATAGAGCTTGTCATAAAAAACAATTTTATTTACGGCTATATAAACGGCGTGCAGTCGCTCGGTTACGAATTGCCCGAAGCATTGGGCATAGGCTGCGTAGGGATAAGGTCGATGATGGCGGAATCTGAAATACTCGGGTTTTCGGTGACCAACTCCCAAGTCCCGTCGCCGAGCGTGCCGCAGACCTATAAGGTAATCGTATATAACGGCGCAACCGAAATATTCGAAGAAAGTTACGAGTACGGCGCGGCAATTTCGTTCGTGCCGCCTACGGTAGACGGATTCGTGTTTGACGGATTGTATTCCGACGTAGACTTGCTTGTGCCTACGGTCATGCCCGCAACCGCTACTGCGGATATAACGCTGTACGCGAAGTATACCAAACAGCAGGGCAACGACGGATCGCAAACACCTACAGATCCCAACGCGCCTACGATCCCCGATAAGCCCACCGAGCCGACAGCCGATTCCGATACGGGACTTTCCACCGCGGCGTGCGTCGCTATAGCGTGCGTAACGGAGGCAGTGGTGTTTGCCCTTGCGATAGTCGCGGTTGTTGTTATAAAACGGCGTAAAGTAAAAAAGTCGAACGACTGATAAAATGTGAATTTAAAATGACCGATAAGACCCAATGCGGCTTGTCGGTTATTTTTTGCCGAATATAAGTGCGGAGTAAAAGATATTATCCGCCCAAAGTGATATACCGGCGCGAATACCGGTCGAGCGCTGCGTCCAAATGTTTCTCGTCGAAATCGGACCACAGGTCGTCGATAATATAGGAATCCGAATAAACGGTTTGCAACGGCAGAAAACCCGAAAGGCGGCGCATTCCACCCCAACGCAACACCATGTCTATCCTTGGGATATCGTGGGATAGCCGGCAGTTTTCGTTTACATTTACGGTATTATCCGTGGCAATCTCCTATAACACAAATATAGACGGTATTCAAGTATTATACGAAAAAATGCAAGATTACGCCGCCTAAGCGTTCCATATCGCTCGGAGGCGCTTTATTAGATCTTGCTCATGAATTTTTTAAGCCGCGATTTCGATTTTTACGAATCGTTTCGTACGGCAGTCAAATTACGGTGTTTTCTTGCGGCGATGTCCGCTGTGGGCGATACGCCTTCCGCTTGTTTGTATACGCGCGAGAAATACAGCGAGTCGCGGAACCCACTTTCCGCCGCTATTCGCTTGACGGATGTACAACCGTTTTCTATAAGGCGAACGGCGTTGTTTATGCGAAGCGCGGTCAAAAATTCCGAAAATCTTATGCCCGTTTGCTTGCGAAACGCCGTTGAAGCGGCTTTGGGATTGTAAAATATCTCCGCGCACAGTGATTTCAAGTTTACATCGGGATCGGCAAAGCGATTTTCGGCTTGTTTTTTAAGATATATAATGTTGCTGTTGATCTCGTCGCTCTGATTTTTCGAACGCGCGACGCACAGCTTGCCCAGAGTGTAGAGAAGCGTACTTTCGGCGAGCAGATCTATATTATCGGTATCCGCCGAACCGAGCGCCGACAGCCAAAAAGGAATGAATTGATCTTTGCAATGCAGTATAAAGTTCTTTTTGTCGAGCGGCGTGCGCGCTAACAGTTTATACCCTCTGAGCCCTATAAATGAAATGTACGTGTATTCGAGATCGCAGTCGCTTTCTATCTTATATTCCGTGGACGGAAAGGTGAGAAAAATATCGCCTTTGACGAGTTTTTCCGTGCGTGCGGCAATATGGACGTATCCGCTTCCGCCGATTATAACGTGTAAGCGGAATACAGAATGAACGATAAAGTACGGCATTATGCCAGAGCCCTTTTCGTGCACGAAGTTGAGTATGCTTATACCCTCGCTGTCCGCCCTTGCGATGTTGAAAATACAGACATTGTTTTCGGTCATCATTGCTCCGCAATAGTTAAAATTATCATTATTGTATTGCATCGCGTGAAAAAAGTCAATAGACTTTGGTTTTTTTACATAGTTCGGTGGTTTTTTTGTATTTACAAAAATGACAGCCGCGATTTATAATATCGGCAGAGGAGAACTTATTAAGGTAATTATGATAAATATCGGAGTATTCGGAGCGCGAAGAGGCGGCGCTGTGGCGGAACACTGCATTGCGTCCGGCAAAGCGAAAGTGGTCGCCGTGTGTGACAGAGACGACGACGCGCTTAACGAATTGAAACGTAAATACGGCGACGCCATGACCTATTACAAAGATTTCGACACGTTTATCGGACACGGCATGGATGCGGTGGTACTTGCCAACAGCGCGCATATGCATGCGCCGTACGCCGTGCGCTGTCTCGACGCCGGACTTAACGTATTCAGCGAGGTCCTGCCATGTCAGTGCATGGCGGAGGCTGTCGCGTTGGTGGAAGCGGTGGAGCGTTCCGGCAAAAAGTATGTTTACGGCGAAAATTATTGCTACATGCCTTCAACGCGTGAAATGCGTAAGCTGTATACGTCCGGTGCGCTTGGCGAGTTCGAGTACGGCGAGGGCGAATATTTGCACAACTGCGAGTCGGTATGGGCGGATCTTACTTACGGCGACCGCGAACATTGGCGGAATGCCGTACTGTACGCGACGTTTTATTGCACGCATTCGCTCGGTCCGATCGTTCATATCACGGGACTGCGCCCCGTAAAGGTTACGGGATATGAATTGCCGTTTACCGATAAGTGCGCGCGCATGGGCAGGCGTAGCGGCATTGCCGGCATAGAAATGGTGGAAATGGAAAACGGCGGCATTGTGCGCAGTGTGCACGGCGATCTGAATAAAGGTTCGGTAATGTACCGTGTGTACGGTTCCAAGGGCAGAGCGGAAAGCGCGCAGGAGGAAGCGCGTACGGGCGGTGCGCGCCGTATTTACGTCAATGTAGATAGCGAAGAGGGCGCAAACGACGACAACCCGTCCACCTATCTTCCTGATGATGAGTACGGCGCGGATGATGGCGGACATGTCGGCGCAGACAGATGCATAGTGAATAATTTCATTGCGGCGGTGAGCGGCGAGCAGTCGGATGTCATAGACGTGTATGAGGCGCTCGACATGTTTTTGCCTGGGCTGTTCGCATGGTTCTCTGTACTCGACGGCGGCAGACCACAAACGCTTCCCAACCTTAGAGACAGGGCGGAACGCGATAAATGGCGGAACGATTTTCGATGCACCGACAAATCCGTTGCGCGCGATCGCGCGTTGCCGACATATTCCAAATGCGTGATAGACATACCCGACGAAGTTTATGTCGGTATAAAAAACAAATATATAGAAAAGGTTCAATCTGTACGGAGGAACAATGATGAAAACAAGAATTAAACTCATACCGGCGGCGTTCTTTGCCGTGCTTATTGCGGTGTGCGCTTTGTTTGTGTTTGTAGAGCAAGATGCGAAAGCGGAAAATCTTTCATGGACGCCTTCTCACATGACGTATGCGGACGGAGTATACACCGCCGAAAACTCGGCAAATCCGCAGCCCACGCTGACATGCGACGGCAATGTCGGAAGTTTTAATACCGTAGAAGGCGAGTTTATGTACAAAAGCGATAACGCCTCCGACGCCGGCGGCGCGTTCATGGGCTTTCAGATCTTTTACGGTGAAGGGCAACAGGACTATTACATTATAAGAATGTACCTTAACGCCGGGCAGTATTATGCGGACAACAATCCGTTTATAAGAGTGCAAAAAGGTTGGTCGACTACGGTGTGCGATCGCGCCATGCTTACGCGCAGCGAGTATCCCAAAGACGCTTGGATAAAGATAAAGGTGTGGTTGCAAGACAACAGACTGTTTGTCTGGGCAGGTGACAAGCTCGTGTTCGATACTTTCGACTTCGGCGCCGTTTCGTGGAAAAGCGTAAACTTCATAACGTCGGGCGACGATGTTCTTATCAAAAATCCGTACGTGGGTACGATCGCTTGGGATTCTCCCGCCGCGTTCTCCGCGCCGTACGGCGGTTGGAGCGAAGATACGGAAGACGGAGATACCGTATATACGCGTACTGCAAATACCGTATTTACAACCGTAGGAACGGCGCTCGGCGGCAATGCCGTAGAGTTGGATCTGCGGATAAACCGATATGTGAGCGGTGACAACTATATATGTATCCAATATTTTTCGGGCGTAGGTAACGGATATAATTTTATATATACTTCAAGTCAAAATAAGGTGATGCAGATAGGAAAGTCCGACGGGCTGAGCGGCGAAGGCAATGTGAATGGCAAGGAGTATACCAAGCCCGTAAGCTTAGCGCTTCCCGCCGAAGAATGGACAAAACTGCGTGCGGTATTTTATGATCGGTATCTTGCGCTGTTTAAAGTGACGGACGAAAGCGACGAACTTATCGCTTTTTCCGACAATACTTATGCCGACGATGTTTTCGGCGCGAACGGCGAGTACGTCTTAATTCGCGGATTTAACACCGACATTTCGGTAAAGAATTGCAAGATCGTTACATATACGCCTCCTCCGCCCCCGATGTGGAACGCCGACGATAGTTGGGAGATCACGTCGGGCGCCGACGGTGATACATACTATACCGATAGCGAACACGCCGTTATTTGGTACGGCAGATCGGACATATCCGATTATAACACGATAGAAGCGGACGTTATATACGGCGAAGCCATGCGCGGAGACGGCGGCATAAATTTGCAAGTCAACTACGACGGCGGCGTGATTGTAATGCAGCTTGCGCCAAACAGACAGCCCGTAAATCCCGTTATCCGCATGTTTGATAATGAAAGCATGACTAACCACCTCGCGCGCGTCGAGATAAAAGAGGGTTTCGGCGATACGCAGCCGGGCGATACGGTCCGTCTCAAAATGACGTTCGACGATTCGGCGATCATATGTTCGGTCAACGGTTACACGGTTTATAAAAACTTCTCCTCGGATCAACGTACATGGACAAGAGCCGGCGTAAATACTTTTATGGCGCCGGCTACGGTCAAGAACATGAAGCTGTTGCATTCCGATATAGATTATTCCGCGTTTGGATACGCAGACTTCGAATTTTCGTCATACGTCGGAGTTAGCGTTATGTCGGCGCAGAACGCGGAGCTGACCTCGGGCGAGGGCGAGCTTGTGGCAACGGCGACGGGATCGGGAAATATCAAAATAACGTCTCCCGTTATCGATGAGGCGCGCGGCGCATTGTACAGCGTATATATGCCGGTGCGCAACACGTTCCTGGTTCGCATGAAAAACAATACTTCCGCGGATAAGGCGGTCGTTACGTTCAAGACCGATAAGGGTGGGGAGTTCGTATACTCCAAAGAGTTCGATATAAAGCCGAATAGCGAATACATGACCTATTACTTCAATGTGGACGACTTAAAGGCGCAAGGGTACTTAAAGCAGTTCGCGATAGAGCTTGCGGGCGGTAACGACGGACAAGTTCGTATCGACGCCGTCACGTTCGAGCGTGAAAAACATCTGTACGACTATGCGGGACAAATATCGTCGTGTATCGCGAATCCCGACAAAAAGACGGTGACTGTTATAGGTTCGGTCGACGCAAAGTATAACGGCAAGACCGTAAATATTCTGCGCTCCTCGCCGACCAATTACACGGAAAGCACGGACTTCGACGGCATAGAGCAAATAGCGTCCGCCAAGGTCGCAAACGGTGCGTTCACCGCCGCTTTCCCGTTGAATATAGCAAGCGGTAATGCGTCGTTGCTTTCGAGCTGGTTTTTGGCGGAAGTGGACGGTGTAAAAGTGTCTGAACATTTTCAGATAACCAACTACCGCGATTTCAACGACGATCCGCCGAGGTTTGTCGTGGATAGCAAACTCACCGCAACAGTCACCGACGCGCCGTACAAAGCGGTAGGCGACGGGTTCACGGACGACACGGCGGCTATACAAGCGGCGATCGACGCGGTAAAAGCCGCGGGCGGCGGCAAAGTAATAATTCCGGGTGACGACAGCGAGTACGGAAAACGTTATATAGTAACTCACTTGAAACTGTGCAGTAACTTAGAATTCGTAATACAAAAGAACGCGGTGCTTTGGCAATCTCAGCGCGAGGACGAACTCAACAAGACGGTTCCCGTTCATCAACGCGGATTCGACACCGTAACTTACGGCCATGATGTAAGCATAGACGGACTTATGTGGTGCACGGGCTTTTCCACCACTAACTTACCGCTTATTTTTATCGATAGATGCGAGAACGTGCGAGTAACCGGCGGCGGCACCATTCGTATGAACGACGCCGGCGGCGAATGTGAAGATCCTATGCGATTGATCGGCGATCCCGGGCTTGCCGTCGGTGAGGCGAACAGAGTGCACCAAATTCCGCTTTGCACATACAGCAGTAAGCATATAGATATTACCGATCTGACGTTAATGCGCAGCAGCAGTTGGCATTGCTATATGAGTTTCAACGATGATGTGTACGTTGCAAACCTTAACGAGAAAGAAGCGGTGTGCGTTACGGCGGACGGGTTTACGATCACCAGCTGCAAAAACGTTACTATCGACCGTTGCTTCACGTTTACTACCGACGACGCAGTGGGCATTTGCACGGCGTACAATGACGGCAGAGGACAGTTCTACCGCCCGACAAAGCCGGGCGAGGATAACGCGACCGAAAACATAGTTATACGTCACAGTTTTCTTTACGGCGGCTTCGGCACATCGTGGATGCCGTGGGGCGCGGCAGCCGAAAATATGTATTATCAAGAGACGCGCGGCGTCGAAGTATTCGACTGCGTTCTCGGCGGCAGCGTAAAGTCCGCGGGCACGTGGCCGGACGATCCGTTCTACGGTTGGAGCGCTTACGATCATTATCCTCAGACGGAAGACGAAAACTACTGTCCGATTAAGGATGTGTATTATCACGACAACAATTACTTAATGCCTTTCGACATAACTCTAAACGGGATAAAGCTTGCCATGACAAACTTTGTCGTCACCGATAACGTGCACCGCACGACCTACAGCTCGACGCAGTTCTTAAACGGCGATTTCGACAAAAAAGTGCACAAGGGCACGGGGTTCAACGACGAGACAAATTACTTTACGGGACTGTCATATTGGTCTAATAGCGGCAATACGGATGTCGAACTCTTGGGCACCAAAAAGTCGGTCACCGTCGATACGGGCGAGGAGATAACGCAACCCGACTATGCCGGCGTTATCACCCGAAACGGAGAGTTGTTCCAAGGCTTGTACTGTATTTACGGCACGTACGTGTTTTCGGCGAATATAAAGTCGACGGCGAGCTTTACTTTGTTCGCGCGCGACGCCGTTACCGACACGATGTATAAGGCGGATACGGTAGATCCCGTAGCAGAGTTTACTTCGATAAGTTTTTCTTTCTCGGTGCCCCGTTCAGCCGTCGTGCAGATTGGCGTTATGTTTGACGGTGACAAAAGCGACAAGCTCTATATAGACGATGCCGTGCTTTCGTATGACTCGGACGATATGTCGTTCGAGATAGAGGGCGAGACTATGCGTTTCGATTTCGAAAACGGGTTAAAGGACTTTACGGTCAAGTCTGTTCGCCCCGGCGGAGTGACCGCTACGGGCGGAAAGCTCGTCGCGGACGGCTCGGCGGAGCATAAAATACTTCTCAACAACACGGGCGAGCTTACCGAGTTCGAGGTTGCGGTCGATATAGACGTTATGTCGGGGCGCGATGTAAACTGCGGTTTGTACTTGTTTGCTCGCGATGCGATGAATTATCAAGACGGGATAGTCGCTTATAATGTTCAGATCGAAAAAAGCGCCGGCTCCGCCGATTATATCGTCAAGCTGTTCGAGTTTTCCGGCAAGTATAAGGGCGAGCTCGATTCGTCGAAAAAAATTACGGCAAGCGGCGACGCGACGTGCTTGCGCGTAGTGGTGTCAAACGGCATATTGGCTGTGTTTACCGATGACGGGAGTTCACCCGTCATATTGTACGAAACAGATAGCACGCTCGGCGGAAACGTCGGTCTCCGTTCCATGAAGTGCGATAGCGTTTTCGATAACTTTACGCTTAAAACATCACAGTACGTCAAGATCTACGGCGATAAAACCGCGCTTGATACGGCGCTTGCTTATGCTCGCAAGATTTTACCGAGCGGCTATACCGAACAGAGTTTTGCCGCGCTGGAAAGCGCGATCGCGGAGGCGAACGCCCTTACCGCAACGTCGACTCAAGACGAGATAGACCTTGCTCTTGCGGCGCTCAACGACGCGCTCGAAGGGCTTGTGCCGTCGACGCCGGGCTCGCCCGACGAACAAGGGAAGCCCGCCGCTTCGAAAATTTCCGGCGGCGGCAATTCTGCGGCGGTGATAACGCTCGGCGTACTGCTCGGCGTCGTCACGCTCGCCGCAGTCGCAATGGCTGTGATACTTCTGAAAAAGAAAAAAACGAAATAAACCAATAAAACGTTAAAACAAAATAGGCATGCGCCTAAACCAATAAGTTTGTACGACGTTTCGGGTGCATTGCAAATAGTACATGAATCCGTTATAGACACGGAATAAGAAAACCGCCGATAGAGCAAAAAAGTTCTATCGGCGGTTTTCTTTATTACAGGTTTTGTTTGTAAAGTCAATTATCGTTCTCGATCGAAAATGCTTTTATATGTTCATTTGCGATTTTGACTTGTCTCTTATTGAACCCATGCTTTGCGCCATCTAAAATAATCAAACGTAGCCTTTTCGGGCATCGTCGGGAATGCACAGCGCGGGATACAGCAATATGAGTTTATCTATGCTTCGCTCAGCGGCAACCATACAAGAAACAAAGCCGCCCTGACTTTCCACTGCTAAAATTAACGTGCTACTGTCAACATAGACTAATCGCGCCACATAATCTATTACGCAAAGCAAGTCCTGTTTTTCGGTATCTAACGACATATCTTTAAATTTCCCGTCGCTTTTACTCATAACAGCCGATTGTGAATTTACCGTTTTTACACGCGAAATAGTTTCTTTCATTTTACAAATAAGTAACGTATAAACGCTTCGGTTGAGTTGACATATGCGTTGCAGCGTGGTATTATATAGTCAATTAAACGGACAGTTCGTTTGCGCCATCCTGTCTTTAAACAAAACCAGGGCATCTGAATGGGAATAGTCTTTTTAGGTGCAGTCGTTTTGTTGCGGTTGTATTTTTTTTGCGCAAAAGGAGAGAAATATATGTATTATTTAAAAACTTCGGCTTGTTTTGACAGCGCGCACTTTCTTCACGGATACAACGGCAAGTGTGCCAATATTCACGGTCATCACTGGGTTGTCGAAGTAAAGATTAGCGGCGGAAAATTGCAGGGCAACGGCGAAAAGCGCGGTATGCTTTTGGACTTCGGCGATTTTAAGAAGGTAGTAAAAGATATTGCGGAAGGTTTCGATCATACGCTTATTTACGAAAAAAATACCCTTAAATCTGCTACTCTTGCCGCTCTTCGAGAAGAAGGGTTTTCATTGGTTGAAACGGATTTCAGACCCACTGCCGAAAACTTTGCCGCGCACATATATGCCGACCTTTGCAACAAGGGCTTGCCCGTTTTCAGCGTGACAGTATACGAATCGCCCGAAAACTGTGCGGTGTACGGTGAGTGATATGTGCCGTTTTAAAGTTGCCGAAAAGTTTGTAAGTATAAACGGCGAGGGACCGCGCGCGGGCGAGCTTGCCGTGTTTCTGCGGTTTTGCGGTTGCAATCTTAATTGCGGCTACTGCGACACGCGCTGGGCAAATACCGCCGACGTAAAATGCGAATTTGTTTCTGCGGAAGAGCTTGTTGAATATGTGAAATCGACGGGTGTACAAAACGTTACCCTGACGGGCGGCGAACCGCTTTTGCAAGCGGATATTGCGCATCTTATAGATCTTTTGGGCGCTTCGGGTGCAGAAGTCGAAATAGAAACCAACGGAAGCGTGCCGTTGAAAGATATCGTTTCACTATCGCCTCGACCAGTCGTTACAGCCGATTATAAACTTCCTTCAAGCGGAATGGAAAAACATATGCTGACCGAAAACTTTTCTTATCTTACGTTACGTGACGCAGTCAAGTTTGTAGTCGGGGATAAGGGCGACTTGGTGCGTGCGGAAGAGATTATAAACGGCTACGGACTTACAGACAGGTGCCGCGTTTATTTCAGCCCCGTGTTCGGAAAAATCAAGCCCGTAGAAATAGTGGAGTTTATGAAAGATCATAAGCTTAACGGCGTGCGCTTGCAATTACAGTTGCATAAAATTATTTGGAAACCCGAAAAGCGCGGGGTATAGAGGGAAATATGGATATTAAAGAGATAGAAAAACATATCCGCGGGTTATTAGTCGCTATAGGTGAAGATCCCGACAGGGAAGGCCTGCGCGAAACGCCCGCTCGCGTGGCGCGAATGTATGAAGAGGCGTTTGAAGGAATTAAATATACCAACCGCGAGATTGCGGAAATGTTCGGAAAAACTTTCGAAGTTCCGTCCGACCCGAATTCAGGCGGCGCAGTAGTCATAAAGGACATAAGCGTGTTCAGCTATTGCGAGCATCATATGGCGCTTATGTACGATATGAAAGTCGACGTGGCATACGTTCCGCGCGGAAGAGTTCTGGGACTTAGCAAAATAGCGCGCATCTGCGATATGGCGGCAAAGCGGTTGCAATTGCAGGAGCGTTTGGGGTTGGATATTGCCGAGATAATTTCGCTTGCGGCTTTATCTCCCGACGTCGGCGTCAGGATAGAAGGATGCCACAGTTGTATGACTTCGCGCGGGATAAAAAACGTATCGTCTAAAACGGTTACCAAAACTTACTTCGGCACGTTCAAAGACGACGTTTCCCTGCAAAATCTTTTGGAGGACAGAGTATGAAAGCGCTTGTTTTATTAAGCGGCGGCGTGGATAGCGCAACATGTCTCGGACTGGCGGTGCAAAAATACGGCGCGACTGAAGTTTCCGCCCTTTCCGTTTACTACGGTCAGACCCACAGTAAAGAACTCGACGCCGCGCAAAAAGTTGCCGACTTTTACGGCGTAGAGTTAAAGCGGCTTGACCTTTCGGTCATATTCGAAGGTTCGGACTGTTCGCTTTTGGCGGATTCTAACAATGATATACCTCTGCAAAGCTATGCCGAACAGCTTTCGGTAACGGACGGCAAACCCGTTTCAACCTATGTTCCTTTCAGAAACGGACTGTTTCTTTCGGCGGCGGCAAGCGTGGCGCTTTCTCAAGGGTGCGAGGTGATATATTACGGTGCGCACAGCGATGACGCGGCGGGCAACGCCTATCCCGATTGCAGCGAAAAATTCAATTCCGCGATGGGCGAAGCTATTTATACGGGCAGCGGCGGACAGCTTAGAATTCTTGCGCCATTTGTAAACTTAAACAAATCTCAGGTTGTAAAAAAGGGACTTGGACTCGGCGTTCCTTATAAA
>Ga0137306_101837_pt1 | contig 19889 bp, 22 predicted proteins | sample Inofroosms_March_FD_97187 | JGI IMG/M metagenome (GOLD analysis project Ga0137306, IMG submission 97187) | Mouse cecal microbial communities from Vienna, Austria - N-Acetylneuraminic and N-Acetylglucosamine D2O microcosms_March | ecosystem: Host-associated > Mammals > Digestive system > Large...
AACCGTTTTCACTTCTTTAAACTTCTGTTTGTGGCTCCGATCCAGGCCGTTGGCAACCCGTAAAATTGCCGTCAGCTTGGCAATGATCAGATAGGTCTCCCTGCTCAAGGTAGTCTTTTCACTCAAAGCCTCATAATACTCAAATTCATCCCGATTGTATTTCGCCACATAGGCGACAATTTCCCGTTCCGCATGGGACAGGCCGATGATCTCCGTCGCCATAATGATACGGAAGCTGCATTCTCCCACATCAATCTGGGATATATATTTCCCGCAGTCATTTAACTGGGCCGCAATCTGTAAAAGAAGCCGTTCCCTTTTTGAAAGACCGTGGACCTTTTTCATGGTATCAAATATGGAAAGGGCAAGATGTTCCATAATCTCATTACGCTTTCTGCTGCACATATATCTTTTGCTGATATTGGCAGTGGAAGCAATAATATCCTGTTCAAAATCATGGACTTCTAAAAGGAGCTTATTCTGCTGGGCATATTCATAAGCAATTCCGTCACAGATGGATACCCCCGGCGCCCAGATATGCTGCGCTCCCAGCACCTCCATAATCCGCTTGGTCAAAACTGCGCTATGGAACAAAAGAGAAGCGTGCTCCTCGGAAATTTCCAGCCATCTGCTGATTTCCCCGGGATTTTTATGAAAAATCTTATCATAAAACTCCATGAACTTCTGATTATCCATATTGCCCCGGTCCTTGCAGACTTCCTTATTTTGCAATACCGGAGAAATATAGTCGTCTATAATGATCAGATTCTGAATTTCCCTGTCCTTTAAATAAAATTTTTTAAACAGGGAAAACTGGTTATTTACCACCTCTTCAATCAGTCTTTCATACTGTGTGGTTTTAGGGGACAACGTCTCCAGCCTCTCCCGCATCCTCATAACGCCCAGACGCATATTCTGGGTAGTTACCAGAGTATCGTTTTCAAAAAGGGAAATCTGGATACTTCCGCCGCCGATATCCAGTATCGCCGTTCCGCCCTCAATACAGTCGTCAAATTCCTTTCCTCTTGTAGCAACCGCCTTATAGTCTAAAAAACGCTGCTCGGAATTACTGATCGCTTCCACCGAAATTCCCGTCCGGTTTTTAATCTGGTCAAGCACGATCATAGTATTTCTGGTTTCCCTGATGGCGCTTGTGCCATAGGCCTTATAATCGTCCACCCTGTAGGATTTCATAATCCGGTCAAATTCCCGCAAAATCTCTGAAAGTTCATCCAGCTTTTCTACGGTAATTTTTCCCGTGTTATAAGAATCCACTCCCAGCGCAATTCTATGCCTGATACAATCGATTTCCCGGATGCCGGATTTTGGCGAAATTTCAAATATTTTCATGGACAGCTCATAAGAGCCTACATCAATTGCCGCAAATGTTTTAACTGCCATATGACCTTCCTCTTTCTGTCTGAACTATTTCTGTTTTTCTTCCTTACACCGCCTGTCGTTTCTGACCGGCTTTTTTGTCCTGCCTTTCTTTGTTATGCCGGCCTTCTCATCCTGTCTTTCCTTACTATGCCGGCTTTCCAGTCCTGCCCTTCTTTGTTATGCCGGCCTTCTCTTTCCGCTTTTAGTAGTTTCCCAGGATTTTCATATTCCTTGCCTCGTCCCTTAAGCCCCTCAAAGCGTTCTTAACCGCTCCATCAGCCAGGTTCCCCTCGAAATCCACAAAGAAACGGTATTCCCAGTTTCTGTCCTCGATAGGGCGGCTTTCGATTTTACATAAATTCAGATTATTATAAATAAAATGAGAAAGCATATGATACAGGGAACCGCTTTCATGGGGAATTTCAAAACAGATGCTGATTTTTTTCGCATCCTTTAAAAACACCTTCTGATTGGTCACAACGATAAATCTGGTGGAATTGGTATCGGACTGGTTCACACCCCGTTTCAAAACCTCCAGCCCGTATATTTCTCCTGCATAGGAGCTGGCAATTGCCGCCTGGGATCTATCCTGATCCTCCACTACCTTTTTTGCCGCAAAGGCATTATTCTGCATACTGATCTGCTTCCAGCCGTACCGGTTCAAAAACCTTGCGCTCTGCATCAAAGACTGTGGATGGGAATAGACCGTTTGAATCTCTTCTATTTTGCTTCCGGGCACGCCTAAAAGGCAATGCTCGATTTTAATGATCTGCTCCCCTACAATGTAATTTTCAAACTCTACCATCAAGTCGTAGATATCGCTTACGATTCCTGCTGTGGAATTTTCAATAGGCAGTACCGCAAAATCCGCACTTCCCTCTTCAATTGCACTCATGGCATCCCGGAAGGTATCCACATGGAAGCTGTCTATTTTCTCTCCGAAATACTGTACCATGGCCGCCTGGGAATAAGCGCCTTCCGCCCCCTGAAACACCACTCTCACTTTGCCCTCCTGCAAAGTGTCAACTCCCATAAAAGGAAGACGTCCTATACTACCATGCTCCGCTAAAAGCTTGTATTGAAGCTTTCTGCTTACAGACATGATCTGCTCAAACAATTCTTCAACGGCACGGCTGCTGAACTCATCAGATGTTAAGGCTTTGACTTTTCTGATTTTCTCCTCTTCCCTCACTCTGTCAAAGACCTTTTTCCCGGTCTCTATTTTATATTCTGCAACCTCTTTGCAAATTTCCATTCTGCTTTCATAAAGATCCACAATCTGTTTGTCAATCCTGTCAATTTCGTCCCGCAGCTTCTGTAAATCCAAATTCTTCGTTTCCATATCGTTTCCGCTCCAAATCCGTTTTGCGTTTTTCAAAATCTATTTTGCATTTTCTGCCGCCGCATCCCTTGCCGCATCAAAGGTCATAACCTGAAAGTCCCCACTCTCTAAAGAAATCTTATACATTGGCACATTCTCGCCAAATCCCATAAAATAAACAAATTTGGAGGTAGCGTTAATGGATGTATAATTGCCTTCCGCAAGCACGCGGGGGTCCGAGCCGTCCGTATACATAACTTTAAGAGCCGGCTCTGTTTGGGAATTTTTTTGGTAAAAAATGTAATTTCCGCAGACCAGATAACAATCAATCCTGTCCTGGGTCAGGGTCTGAACTTCTCCTGTTGCCATGTCATACCTGCACAGCTTATAGTCATCTGAAATATTCATAAAATAAATATAGTCCCCTTGGGCATCGGGATTCCATACATTGCCGTCATACACCATCTGAGTCTGGCCTGTAAGCGTATTAAAGCTGTAGAGATAATGGTCCCCATCCACTCCATTGTAGTAAATCATATTTCCGTAACTGGAAGCGGGATTCATTTCAAAATCAAGAACCTCTTCTCCTTTTCCCCTGCGGACATCCACCTGATATAAGGTAGTCTTTGTTTCCTTGTCATACCTTGCATAATAGAGCGTATTGTCCATTAATTTCATGGATGTGCATAGGGCTCTGTCTAAGCATTTTGCCTTTTTTCCCTTTAAATCACTGCGGTAGATTCCCAGCATCTGGAGCGCAAAGCCTCCCAGTCCCGAAGGCGCCGACACATCATTTACAAAATAGTAAAGATAGTTATCATCCGCATTCATATACATAGGCTTTGCATCGCTAAGCTTCCTGACGTCGGTTTCATCCACATTCATCACATACAAAGTTCCGTTATCATACTGGTTGGCAAAATATACCTTGTCGCCCACCTGACAGAACAGTCCGCCGTTATTGATATTCCCGCCTGTATTTCCGACAGTTCCTTCCGGGTTCTTATACAAAAGCACCTTTACTTCCTGAAAAACAAAGAACCCCGCAATGAAAACAAATACCAGAGAAAATACTAAAATTATTTTTTTCTTATCAGACATATTACACCTTTCCCTTTAACTCATTTAACATATCCACCATTGTTTTTCCATAGACCGGATGAACAAAGCCCGGCGCGATTTCCACCATAGGCTCTAACACAAAAGCTCTGTTTTTCATATCGATATGGGGAATGGTAAGATATTCATCATCCATAATCCTCTTATCATAAAACAAAATATCCAAATCCAGACTTCTGGGCCCCCAATGCACCGCCCGGTCCCTTTTGGCTTCCGCCTCTATTCGGTTACATACTGCTAACAGTTCATAGGGAGTCAGAAGGGTTTTTATCTTTGCCACTCCATTTAATACCGGATCCATTTCCACGCCGCCGTACGGTTCTGTTTCAATAATGCTTGAAGTCCGCAGAAGAAAAATATCACTTTCATTTTCCAGTGTTTCCAAGCCCTTTCTGATATACTCTTCCCTGTCTCCCACATTGGAGCCAAAGCTGATATAGACCTCGTGAAAACTGCGCTCTATGGAAACGGAAACATCTTCAAAAGGAAGCGGTATGGGAGCATAGGGTTTGCTCACGCTAACCTCTACGGAAGCTGCCGCAGGATACCGCAGCAGGATTTCCCTTGCCAGATTTTCCGTGACGGATTCTAAAAGCTTATAGGTATGCTTCTTCATATAACGGTCTACAAACATACTCAGTTCGCCATAATCCACCGACTGCTCCAAGTCATCAGCTTTCCCTGCCGGTCTTGTATCCGTATACAGACAAACATTGACAAAAAAATCCTGTCCCTGGGCAGACTCTTCAGGATATACGCCGTGATGGGCAAATACCTTTAAGCCCTTTACCTGAATTTTATCCATTTTGTACGCTCCTTTCATGGTGCTCATTGTATGATATATTGGCAGACCGCCAAAGACTTGGGCCACTTTTTATTCCAGTCCCGCTTTGTCTGTCAGCTGTGCAGAATAGCCTCCGTCATGCGGATTGCCCGCACGTTCTCTTTCACATCATGGACCCTTACAAATGCCGCGCCTTTCATAACTCCCATCACGGTGGTGGCAAGGGTGCCCTCCAGTCGTTTTTCCACCGGCAGATCCAATGTCAGCCCTATGACGGATTTTCGGGAGGTTCCCAATAAAACAGGCAGTCCGAAGGTATGAAGCATTTCCAGTTTATTGATAATTTCCAGATTGTTTTCGTAGGTTTTACCAAAACCCACCCCCGGGTCTATACAGATTTTCTCCCTGCCGATCCCGGCTCTCTCCGCTATTTCCAGGGTTTCCTCCATATCCATCAACAGTTCATTCATATAATTGCGGTAATCCGCGGCCTTTCTGTTATGCATCAGACAGCAGGGCAGTCCCGATCTGGCTATAACCTCTGCCATATTGGAATCATATTTCAGCCCCCAGATATCATTGATCATATCCGCTCCGGCTTCTATGCCCGAAAGAGCTACAGAGGACTTGTAGGTATCCAGGGAAAGCGGAATGTCAAACCGTTTTTTCATTGCTTCAATAACCGGTATGACCCGCGCCGCCTCCTCTTCTTCTGTCAAAAGGCTGTAGCCCGGTCTTGTGGATTCTCCGCCGATATCAATGATATCCGCTCCGGCTTCCAGCATTTCCTCCGTATGAAATAACGCCCCATCCATATTGTTCCATTTTCCGCCATCGGAAAAGGAATCCGGCGTTACATTTAAAATTCCCATCACATATGTATGATTCGCAGTGTCAAATTCTTTCTGTCCGATTCTCATGATGTCTTTCCTCAAATTTCCAACTTCATATTTTTCTTTTTTTTCTTCCAGTTACACGCTGACTGCATCTGACAACCATAGCAGGGTCTGCTGGCTTTATCCGCCCGGTACAAAATCCCTTTTAAATCGGAACCATCCTTTATGTCCTTATTGCGATGGTTGGCAATTGCCTCGGAAATCATCTTAATCTCCTCCTCCGAATAGCCGCAGTCCTTTAATATTCCCGGCGCTAACTTTGCCGAGGCTAAGGCGTGGTCTGTTCCGTCCTCATACTGGACAAACCTGCCGATATCGTGAAGCAGCGCGGCGCCATAAATCCAATCCTTCCTGATCGGTTCCGCATTTTCCTCCAGATTTAACAGCATGGCAATTCTCGCTACATTGAGAAAATGCGTCATATCGTGGCCGCAGAATTTCCGGCTCTTTTCATGGTGCGCAATCTTTTTGGCATATTTCTGGTACACGGGATGCTCTAAAATCTTTCTGGCTCTTTTCATGCTTTTGCCGTCTGAATCACTCATGATTTCTTACCTCTTTCATAGCTTCCTCCGCTTTTTGCCTTTCTAAGCTCTTATCGGACTTTTGACTCTTACGCGCTTTTTTGTTCTCCTGCAAAGCTTCAGACTCTTTTATGCTTTCCCTCTCTCCTGCAGGATTTCTGTCCCGTTTATTTTTTCATGTCCCCTGCAGCATATGGTAAAAGCTGTTTTGCAGTTTTTCATCCTCTGCAAATATACCTCTTGTCACGATGGTCACGGTTTTGCTTCCGGGCTTTTTTATCCCCCGCATGGTCATGCACATATGTTCCGCCTCAATCATGACCATAGCGCCTTTCGCACCTAATTCCTCCATGAGGGCGTCTGCTATCTGAGCCCCCATCTGCTCCTGAATCTGCAGCCTTCTGGCATATACCTCCACCGTTCTGGCAAGCTTGCTCAAGCCCACTACCCTGCCGTCAGGAATATATGCCACATGCGCTTTTCCGTAAAAGGGCATCAGGTGATGCTCGCACATGGAATAGAATGTAATATCCTTCTCCAGTACAATCTCATTATTTCCCGCACGAAAGGTCTTTGACAGATGTGCCTTACTTTTTTCATCCATACCCGCAAAAATTTCTTCATACATTCTGGCTATGCGGTCCGGCGTATCTTTCAGCCCTTCTCTGTGAATATCCTCTCCGATTCCCTCCAGTAAAAGGGTAACCGCCTCTTTTATCTTGTCTTTATTTACCATGGGAGTCTCTCCTCGTCCATTTTCCCTTTTTTACAATTGCTGTCAGCTCTCCCAGGTAGGAAAGGGAGCCAAATGCAATGATAACCCCATCCCTGCCGGCCATGAGATATGCCATTTCCACCGCTTCCTCCAGACTATCCGCCGCCGTTACCTTTTTGTGGCAGACCGACACGGCCTTTGCCAGCTCATAAGCCTCAAGAGCACGTTCATGATCCAGAGTCTTTACTGTAATAATGCTGTCAGCATAAGGATAAGATAACTGAATCATCCTGTCATACTCCTTATCCTTTAACACTCCCATTATATAAATTATTTTCCTATTTGTAAAATAAAACTCTATGGTTTGTACAAGTGCGCCTACAGCCCCTTCATTATGGGCCCCGTCTATGTAAAAATCCGGCTTCTTCGCAATTTTTTCAAACCTTGCCGGCCAAAAAACCCGTTCAAAGGCAAGCCGGACCGTCTCCTCCGGCAGCAAAAAATTTCCGTTGTCCCTCAGGCAGTTAATAGCCTCCAAAGCCACAGCCGCATTCTCAAGCTGGTATACTCCCATAAGAGAAAGCTTCATCCTTTTATAGTTTTTATAAGAAAAACGGATTCCTTTGTCTGTTCCCGAAAGAAGCTTTTCCTCATCCTTATTTACCAAAAAAAGCGGCGCATTTTTTTCCTTGCAAACGCGCTCTATTTCTTCTAAGGCTTCCTGCTTCTGCAGGCCGCATACCACGGGAATTCCTTCTTTGATGATTCCCGCCTTATTTTTAGCAATTTCGGAAAGGGACGGCCCCAGGAACTCCATATGGTCCATGCTGATAGAGGATATAACCGATACTACGGGTGTTTTAATAATATTTGTGGCGTCCTCCGTACCTCCCAAGCCTGTTTCCAGCACTACTGCATCGCAGTTTTTCTCTTTAAAATATAAAAAAGCAAGGGCTGTTTCAAATTCAAACGGCGTAGGATGGGAAAATCCCGCCTGAACCATTTCTTCACATTGAATTTTCAGCCTCTCCACATATTCACACAAAAGTTTTTTGCTTATCATCCGTCCGTTAATCTGGAATCGCTCCCTGTAATCCCCAATGGTGGGGGATATGTACCGTCCTGTTTTATAGCCGCAGGCGGTAAGGGTTTCCGAAAGCATCGCAAGAATGCTGCCTTTTCCGTTTGTTCCGGCTATATGTATGAATTTTAAATCATCCTGGGGATTGCCTAAACGCCTGCATAGTTCGGAAATGCAGGAAAGTCCCGGATGACAGCCTAAAGGCTTTAAACTTTCTATATAGGAAAGAGTTTCTTTTTCTGTCATTTTGAATTGCCTCGCTTGTTTTTGCTTTTGGTTGCAGTGATTTATTCGGAAAACTTGGGGGTTTTTCCTGTTTGGCTCCGCAGTGCTCCATTCGGAAAACTTGGGTTTTTCCGGTTCAGCTCCGCAGTGCTCCATTCGGAAAACCGCTGGTTTTCCTCATTCACGGGCTTCGCCCTATGAAAACTGTCATAGACAAATTCGTCTGCCAGCAGCCGATTTGTCTCTGGGGGTTTTTCCGCTTCGACTCCGCAGTGCTCCATTCGGAAAACCGCTGGTTTTCCTCATTCACGGGCTTCGCCCTATGAAAACTGTCATAGACAAATTCGTCTGCCAGCAGCCGATTTGTCTCTGGCAGTTTTCGCACTGCTCATGGCTTACGTGGACATTATAACATATTTTTGAATAAATTTAATGTTTGTGGGTCATACTTTAGTTATGATTAAGAATTTTTTTACTTGTGGTCTGGTGGGGTGGTGCTTGGAGATCTTGTTTACTGCCGCTAATGGACTGAAAAATAAGGATTTTAAATTGAAAGGGAATACTTCCTTGTGGATGTTTCCTATATATGGTATGGCGGCATTCTTTAAACCGGTTTATAGGTTTATTAAAAAATGGCCGGTTCCTTTCAGGGGCGCATTTTATACTATCTGTATTTTTGCCACGGAATTTCTTACAGGGAGCGCTTTGAAGAAAAGAAAGCTTTGTCCCTGGAATTATGAAAGCTCGCCTTATAACATCGACGGCGTTATCAGAATCGATTACGCCCCTTACTGGTTCGGCACAGGTCTTTTGTATGAATATATCCTGAACCGCCGGAAAAGTAAAAACTGACGGTCAAATAACCGCCAGTCATTACCTTCGCAATACCTTACCGCTTTTATTATCTGCGGTAATGTATTCATATATCCTCCCCTAAACAGCCACCCGCCTTGTGCGGGTGGTTTATATTTCATCATCAAAGTCGTTGATGTTTCCCTCATTGATGCTTTGGGTGTTTAAGGTTCTTCTTTTCATTCTCTGCTTTTCAGACTGTTCTAAAATATAGTCCTTTATGGCACGGGAATTTTTGATATGGACGAGCTTTAATACCTGATGGGTAGTATCCCCTGTATAGCAGACAACCGTACCCAGCTTAAAAATCCGCTCCCACAAGGAAGTTTCCAGTTTTACATCCGTTACCTTATACATGTAGCAGTCATCTTCCACCGTTTTTAAAAATCCCGCCTTCATGTTGATGATTTCCTCTCCTACCGTATATTTGGTAAAGGTCCAGGGCAGTCCAAAAAATAAAACTCTCTTTTTTTCTACAAATTCCATTCATTTATCCTCCAAGTTATCGTCAGGCTTCTTTTTTATCATATCACATACAGCTCCGACTGCAAATACGGATTTTAAGAAGAAGACTGGGCAACCAGAGCATCCAACATACTCTGAATGGAATCCGCCGCCTGGGATACCGTGGTGGAAGCTGCCGCCATTTCCTCCGTGGAGGCGGCAAGATTTTGTGTCCTTTCACTTACCTGCTCTATGACCGCCAGAAGCTTTTCTGCATTCTTCATAATGCCGCTGATAGCATCTTCAATTTTAATCTTACTGTCATTGCTGCTTCCCGCTGTCTTTTTGGAGCTTCCCGCCAGAGAATTGATTTCCTTAGCCACAACGGCAAAGCCCCTCCCCGCTTCGCCAGCCCTTGCGGCCTCTATGGACGCATTCAAGGCTAACAGATTGGTTTTATTGGCAATGGATACAACCGCATTATTGTTTTTCTCCAATTCCTTTAACAGACTGTTAATTTCCGTCAGGGAATCCTCCAAAGCCTGGCAGAATGCGCTAACCTCGGATACGTCTCCGGAAATTCCCGTGCTTTCCTCCGCATTGGCATTATTTCCGGCCTCCATCTGCTCTACGGATGCGTTCAGCTTTGTAAACTCTCCGTTTATCTCGGAAACCGTACTGATAATCTCTTGTTGCTGCCTGTTAATGGTATCCATCAGCTGGGAAATTTCTTCCTTTTCTTCCTCTGACAGATCCTTTATGTAATGAATGCAGTTGGTCTTTACATTAAATCCGTTAAAAATGGCAGTCGCCATCTCTTTACAGCTTTCATAACCACAGCAGGAGCAGTCAATACAACGCTTCTCCTGTGTATCTTTTTTCATTTCCTTAAAAATGCGGTCTAACTGCATTCTGTCCGGTATCTTATGCTTACAGCCTGCGGACCTGTCTGTATATTTCCTAAGAAAATCATTTAAATTAAGACCTTCGAACTGTTTATTTAAAGCAGCTAACCGCTCCTCCGGCTTCAAATTCCTTGCCCAGGCATCCTTTGCATTGTCGTGCTTGCATGACTCTCTGATTTTAAGCACCTCATAAAGAGTGTCCTCTGTCTTATTTTTTTCCTCTTCCGTTGCCGTACCATACAGACAGCCGGAAGAACAGTTTAAGGCGTCGATAAACAGATAAGGCGTCTTGCTTTCGATAATACGGCTCTTATTCTGCTCCAGGAAATGATACATGTGCTTTTCCCCTTCTATCTGACGCACAAGAACGCTTTCTCCCAAAAACCAGTATACATTTTCTTTTAAGCCGCCGGGCATAGGATATAGGGAGCCCAGACCATATTCAATCTCATCGCTGCAGGGCGCGCCGGTAATATTGTGCTTCCTTACATACTTCATGAGATGATCGAAGGTAACGTTATAGGAAACAACGCCATGATTGTTTTCATCGTCAATTTCCATCTTTTTTGCAATACACGGGCTGATAAAAGCCAGCTTGTCCGTAATGCCCATATATTTCTTTGCATAAATTGCCCCGCACATCATAGGGCTTTGAACCGGAAACAGCTTTGGCAGAAGCTCCGGTATATATCTCTCAATATAACCCACAACTGCCGGACATGGCTGTGAAATTCCTCCCAGATAGTTATTTTTTTGGATGTAATTAATATATCCCCAGGTCGTAATATCAGCGCCAAAGGAAATACTGACAATTCGGTTAACCCCGGCCTGTTTCAGTCCTCCCAGGACGCTTTCATACTCATCCTTATAATTTGCCAGAAAAGCCGGCGCCAATAAAATTGAAATCTGTTCTCCTTTCTTCAAATCCTCAAAAAAACGTTCGGTATCATCCCTGAATTCCCTCGCCCGATGTTTGCAGACATCAAAGCATGCACCACATGCAACACATTTGCTTCCATCTACCTCAATGCGATTTTTACCGTTTTGTTCACTTTGATAATTAGCTCCCAAACAACTGCACGCACTGATACATTTATTGCAACCGATGCAATTGTCATTTGTATAAACTAATGACATCAAATTCCCCCTTTCAGTTGATTAGTGTCATTATACTACAAAATGTCTGTTTCTACCATAAAATGCAAACGATAAATTTATATGATTCTCCCATTTTTTCATTGAAAGCCTTTACCACATATGGTATCATAGTAAAAATGCAGACACAAAAGGAGGTATTTTCATGACAGCAAAGGAATGTATCATAAACCGTCGCAGCATCCGCAGATTTAAGCCTGACGCCGTAGACCCTCAATTATTAAAAGGAATCGTTGAAACCGCTTCTTACGCGCCCAGCTGGAAGCATACACAAATTACAAGATATATAGCTGTGGAAGGTGCCTTAAAGGATAAGATCGCAGACGAGGGAACCAAAATGTTTCCTAATAACGGCAATATTATCAAAAACGCCCCCGTATTAATCGCCGTAACCGTTGTCAAAGGCCGCTCCGGTTATGAGAGGGACGGTTCCTTTTCTACCGACAGAGGCGACGGCTGGCAGATGTATGATGCAGGCGTTGCATCCCAGACATTTTGCCTGGCGGCACATGAAGCAGGTCTTGGAACCGTAATTATGGGAATATTTGACAGACCCGTTGTTTCCTCCCTGTTACAGCTTCCCGAAGATAGAGAGCTGGTGGCTCTGATTCCCATTGGCTACGCAGATGAAGAACCGGTCGCCCCCCGCAGGAAACCGGTAGATGAGTTAATTTCATTTTTAAATTAAAAATAAATCGAAGAGATTCATTTCTCTTCGATTTTATTATGATACCCCGTCTTTACGGGGAACATCATTTCAGAAAGAGAGGTTCATACTTATGAGACACTTAATGAATCCGCTGGATTTTTCCGTGGAAGAACTGGATACGCTGTTTGAGCTGGCAATGGATATTGAAAAGAATCCGGAAAAATACGCCGACAGATGCGCCGGCAAAAAAATAGCCACCTGCTTTTATGAGGCCAGCACCAGAACCCGCCTAAGCTTTGAAGCGGCAATGATAAATTTAGGCGGCAGCGTTATCGGCTTTTCCGACGCAAACTCCTCTTCCGCCTCGAAAGGCGAAAGCGTTTCCGACACCATCCGGGTTATTTCCTGCTTTGCGGACATCTGCGCAATGCGCCACCCTAAAGAAGGGGCGGCTATGGTTGCGGCTTCCAGGTCTTCCATTCCCGTTATCAATGCGGGAGACGGCGGACACCAGCACCCCACTCAGACCCTGACGGATCTGTTGACCATCCGCTCCTTAAAGGGACGGCTCAATCATTTTACCATCGGTCTTTGCGGGGATTTAAAATTCGGCAGAACGGTTCACTCCCTGATCAATGCCCTTTCCCGTTATGAGGACATACACTTTATCTTTATTTCCCCCGAAGAACTGCGGGTTCCCGATTACATTATTGAGATGTTGAAGGAAAAGAACATTCCCTATGAAGAAGTTATCAAGCTGGAAGACACCATTGCGCAGCTGGACTTGCTTTATATGACCCGCGTCCAGAGAGAGCGCTTCTTCAACGAAGAGGATTATGTAAGATTAAAGGATTTCTACATTCTGGACAAAAAGAAAATGAAAGCTGCCAAGGAGGATATGCTGGTGCTGCATCCCCTTCCCCGTGTTAATGAAATCTCTGTGGAAGTGGACGATGACCCCCGTGCGGTCTATTTTAAGCAGGTCCAGTACGGCATGTATGTGCGAATGGCCCTGATTCTCACACTGTTAGAGCTGGTATAAGAGGAGGAACTATTATGTTAAATGTAGGAAAAATTGAAGAAGGATTTGTATTAGACCATATTGAGGCGGGAAAAAGCCTTTCCCTTTACCACCATCTTCAGCTGGACAAGCTGGACTGTACTGTTGCCATCATCAAAAACGCCCGCAGCAACAAAATGGGCAAAAAAGACATTTTAAAGGTAGAGTGCGATATCAATATGCTGGATCTGGATATTCTGGCCTTTATCGATCACAATATTACCGTCAATGTCATTAAAGACGGGGAAATCGTAGACAAAAGGGAACTGATTCTCCCAAGGGAAATCAAAAACGTGATTCATTGCAAAAATCCCCGCTGCATTACTTCCATCGAACAGGAGCTGCCGCACATTTTCTTTCTGGCAGATGAAGAGAAGGAAATTTACCGCTGCAAATATTGCGAAGAAAAATATGATTCAAAAAAATAGAACAGAATGGAAAAACGCAATCCATGCGCTGTTTTTTAAGGGTTCCTCCCATAAAGCAAATAATTGCCACAGGAACTCTTAAAAACAGCCAAAAAGCCAGTCATTTCCCACACTGTCGGAAATAGCCGTTCATTTTCTGCTATACCGAAAATCACATTTGGGTTTTCCTTCTGCAATCGTCATTTTCCGTTCAAGCTTCATTCCCATTATATCCGCTAATCACTTGTGCCCGTATGGGACACAGAACAAAGATATCCGTTAAATTTACCGGATTTCCCTGTTTGTAACACGGATGCTTCCAATTTTAACCGGTATCCACTTTTTCTCCCATCCTACTTACTAATTGGGACAACTGGCAAAATTGTATCCTTAAATATTTATCCCAAATCCCAATTGATCAGTTTGTGATACTTCTCTCAAATCGCGGAAGCATCTTTTGGGCTAAAGTACAGTCTGACAGAAAATTTAATATAAATTGTAAAAAATCTTTTGCTAAATCTTTCTCTCCCATATCATACGCCCCAAAAATCATGCCACTTCTTTCAGATAAAGCTTTTCGCCCAATAACCGCTTCAGAAATACATGCACGCACTTGGAGATTTTCATAGGCTACATCATCTAATGCTTCTTTCAAAATAAATAGCATTTTATTATTTTATTTTTTTCTGCAATCTCAGCCCGAAAAAATGAAAAAAGAACTTGACTGTAAACCTGATTGATACCTTATATTTCAAGGAAAATAATAGCTTTGTAGCAGGAGGATATGGTATGGAGGTTTTCGTACAAACCAATAATCTCACGAAACGGTATGGAAAGCATAAAGTTGTAAACAGTGTGAATCTATCAGTCAAAAAGGGCGAAATTTATGGACTGACAGGGCGAAATGGGGCAGGAAAAACCACTGTTTTGAGATTAATTAGTGGACTGGCAAAACCCTCAGGAGGAAATGTATGTTTATTTGAGAAAAATGGTCATGATACGATTTATGCGCAGAATCGTGTGGGAGTGCTGATTGAAAATCCGGGAGTGTACCCGAATATGAACGCAAAAGAGAATATAAAACTAAAGTGTTTGGCAAAGGGCATTTCGAGTAAAAGCTATATTACAGAGCTTTTAGAAAGCGTCGGGCTGTCATATGCCGATAAGAAAAAAGTCAAACATTTTTCTGTTGGAATGAAACAACGCTTAGGCATTGCGTTAGCTTAGGTAGGAAATCCGGAACTGGTTCTTTTGGACGAACCTCTCAATGGTCTTGACCCACAAGGCATGGCTGAAATTCGGGAAATGATTAGAGGTGTATCTCATGACTAAGATGATAAAAATAGATTTATATCGTTTCTTTCGCTCTGCATCCACATGGACAATCCTATTTGCTGATATTATGCTTGCATTTTTAAGTGTTATGCTGGTTTCAACTAATAGATTTATTCTAATGTCGGAGAACTGCTGGCAGCACAAATAAATGGCGGTATGATTATGATACTATGCGCAGTAGCGGTTATTATATTTGTGAGTGGCAAGTATAAGAACGGTTTCATAAAAAATATTGCCAATTACCTTCCACGGCGTGAAATGTTCGTTCTGCCAGAGATTATTGTATCATTTGTTGCTTGTGCTTTGTATTTTTTTGTATATTCGATATGTACGATTGCCGCAGGGGCAATCTTTTTTGGAAATACGTTTATTGATTTTTCCTTTTTTGCTATAATAAAACTGCTGATTGTACAGTTTATTTTGCATTGGGCGTTTTGTTGCTTAATGTTGCTTTTTTATATACTAACCGGCAGTACAACTTTTACCGTGGCAGCCGGACTTTTAATGGCACTTAAAATTCTAAATGGTTTGTATGTGCTTGTTGAACGGTTTACACATTTCAATGTAAATCAATTTATGTTGGATTCCAATATCTTTCAAATTGGAATGTATTCTGCAAACTCAGTATATGCAAGGGCTATTGTTATAGGGCTAATATTCCTTTTGTCAGAAATTATTTTATTATGTATGGTTATGAACAAAAAAGAAATTAAATAGAGTCCCGGAATAAGGAGGTAAGCGTTATGACAATAAAAGAGGTTGAGGAACGGACAGGTTTGACACGTTCCAATATACGTTTTTATGAAAAAGAAAAACTTATAGAACCGTCACGAAATGATAAAAACGGATATAGAGATTATTCTGAAAAAGATGTTGAAAATATTAAAAAAATTGCTTATTTGCGGACACTGGAAATTTCCATTGAAGATATCCGTAATATCATATCCGATAAAGTGCCATTGGCAGAAATTATAAAAAAACAAACTACAACAATCCAAGCACAAATAGAGGGTTTAAATCAGGCAAAAACCATGTGTGAAAGAATGCTTGAATCTGGAAATATCAGTTTTGACGAATTACAGGTTGAGAAATATGTAACAGATTTGGAGAGTTATTGGAGTAATAATAAACCGGTTTTCAAACTGGATTCAGTTAGCTTCTTGTATATTTGGGGCAGCCTTATTACATGGACAATTATTACAGTATTGTGTTTAATAATCGGAATATTATCATATGGGAAATTGCCAGCTGAGATTCCTGTTCAATGGGACAACGGATCAGCAGCTTCGGTTGTAGATAAGAAATTTATTTTTGTATATCCATTAGCTTGTATCTGTATCCGTATTTTGTTAAGACCCGTTATCTATGTGAGATTTTTAATGAACTATATCTATGGAGAACTTATAACAGAATATTTGTCAAACTATTTATGTTTTATTGCTCTGTCAGTAGAGGTATTTTCTATAATGTTTGTATATGGATTGATAAAAAATGTAGTTGCTGTATTACTTGTAGATACAGTTGCGCTTATTGGAATATTGATTGTCGGAATCACTAAAGTAAGTTTGGGTCATAGTCCGGCATTCAAATAATAATATCAAAAAGTTTTGTCTCTCCTTGAATAATAAATGTAACCATAAACCGTGCAACGCCCTATGTGGGAGAAAGGGGGAATTATCTATGCTTTGCACAAAAGCATACAGGGAACACATCATGTATACTTTCAATGGCTATTGCAAGATTTCATACGCTTTGCGGCTATTACCGCATGGCGTGACAGGAGCAGGCGGCGGCAAAGAGAAATATCCCTTGAATACCTCACAGAAGAAAAAGCCACCGGACGCCGCATCTCGATCTCTGGGATGCTGAAATCTTTAGGCGTTTCCCGCTCTGGTTACCGTGCTTTTCTCGCTCGTAAAGTATCTCCCACCCGACTATTTCTCAACGCACCGTTGGAAAATATATGCATGAGATGGGGATCAACGCCCAATGGGTTAAACCCTAGACTACAACCACCCGCCATTCTGATTTCAGCAAAGAGCTTCTTAACATACTTGATGAGCAGTTTAATCCTGACCGTCCTAATGCTGTATGGTGTACGGACTATTACCTAATGACTACGAAAAACTGTATATGAGGACTGAGAATCTGCTGGCAGCTTAGCTGGCAGAACCTCTCATTTTATTTTGTACTAAATCTTGACACAGGACCAATGGCCTGTTTTTCTCTTCATAAATTATCCGCATAAGAGAAAGAAGCATGTAACAAATATCAAATTAACTTAATGAATGTCTTAAAATATTAAGATTTTCCTTGGTTATATCCTTTATACATAAACCCACCCAATTATTTTCAGCATCTACAAGAAATTCAATATTTTTATTTATTATGCAAACTTTAGCATCATTTTTAGAAAATAATATATATACATCATTCTTCTCAAAATATATTTCTACGGATTTACTTTCATCAATATAAGTTCTTTCTTCAAAATTATTGATTACTAACATAGGGCATCCAATAATCGTACTATGAAACGAATTGTATATCTTTTCTGACTCATACACATTGTCACAAATAACTAGTGTGATAGAACGAATTTCTTTATTATTCTTTTCAATTCCAATTTCTACTAATGTTTTTTCAAAATCTCCTATTCTCCAATATAGTATAGATTCCGACACATTATCCCGTTCGCCTATTTTTATATCAATTGGAATATACAAATCATACTCAACAAATACATTTTTTGTTTCCTTGATATTACCGATTTTTATCATTTTTTCCTCCAATATTATGGTCTATATAAAGCATGCTTAATTACTGGCAGCAGTCCTTCTGTTCGTGGTCGACTAAAGATCAACTCCCAATTCCCAACTTTCATTATCTGTTCATATCTGATTCCCTCTGCATATGCAGTATTAACAGCATTTTGAAAACTCGTTAAAAGGGCTTGGCTATTCATTGGCATTCCATGTGACGTTGCATTTCTAGCAATATATTCTCCCATATGTTTTGTTCCATTCGGATGTACCCAAAATATCTCGCCATCTACCATTATTTCAAACGACTGTGGTATTTCAGTTCCTCTAATATTAGGTTGTGTAGGATTAATACTATCCCATACCGTGCCTGTTAAGCGGTTATCTTCAATCCCTGCCTTCCCCAGCTTCTTCTGTATCCACCTCCAGACATCATCAATCTTCCCGCCTGTCCAGTTTAAGAACCTGCTCCCGTTCTCCATCAAGTCAGGCAGATACTTCTTCCCAAGCTTTACCAGTGCTTCTCCCGCATTACTACCCAGCTTTAGCGTAAGCCGTACAGGAAGCGCCAGGCAATTCCCCATTGCCGGGATCAGGCACAAAAGGGTTATGGCCGCTTCAGTACACGACTTTTATAGGCCTCCAAAATTTATTTCAGTCTGTCTATTGATAAGACATTTAAAATATTCTTTCTGGTTAGGTATTTTATAGATTAAGCACCATTATTTTATTAAAGTAAGCAACCTTATTCTTATACTGGTAAAATATGATACCCATTAAAACACAGTAACTATGTAGTTATCAACTCTTTTGCGTTATTACCATAAATAATTCAGGATTAATTAGTGTCTGTTAATTAAGCGAATATTTGTATTTACACACTTTACTTGACAAACCCTCTTCAATGGTCGTTTCCTTCCTCCTTATTTATTACTTCAAATATATCCCCATCATAAGTGAAATATACTCTTCCTATAGTTCCTATCATATTCATACAAAAACTTTTCTGGAAGCCTGCTTCTACAATAAGAATCTATTAAATGCAAACTCTGCTGAATTGATTTTTTATCACTATTAAGTGAGCAACGTTTACCCATAAATTCAGTTATTAAATACTCCCCTCCGTCAATCCCCGCACCAAATCTTCCATATCGATCGTTTGTACTACATTCTAAATAAAATGCATCATACAATATACCTTCAACAGACTTTTCCTTTGCATTTATACATAATTCCCTTATTTTGTATCCATAAAATCTTTTAATCAATAAAAATAATTCATTTATTTCCATAATCTCACTTTATAACTCAAACTTCGCACATAAATTTTAGCTATGCACCTTGAAAATTCAATATCTGGCAGTTATTCAGTTGTCAATGTTCAGTCAATTACGCCGCTTGCAGCTTCGATTTTAAAAGTGCAGGTATAGCATTCATAAATGCATCTACCAGCTCGTCGATTTTTTCATCAGAGATATCTATCTGATCCGCAAGCAGAGTCCTGAACATTTGAAGCAGCATTTGAAAAGCCTGTATCCATGTGATATCAGACATCTCATCAGAAAAGTATAAAAACAGTTCTCCCATAGAACGGGTATCGTTTGATTCCCGGTTCTCCAAGGAAAGCATCATATATCTTGTAAAAACGATTGCTGTATGGGCAGTCATTGCATCATAAGATATGGACCTGCATTCTTTGCTTAGATTAAGATAGCTCTTGCAGACTTTGAAGAATACTTCAATATCCCAGCGTTTTCCATAAATGCGGATAATCTCTTCTTCACTTAGGCTCACGTCCGTAGAAATAAGGCAGAGATATTCATTTCTCTTGTTTTTGTTACGGATATAGACCACTTTGGCAGGGATGGTTTTTCCTTCCTTTACAACGTCCACCATGACGGAAAGCAGATATCTGGAACGTCCACGCCGTTTCTTGTTTTTGTTGTAAATAGTTGTCAGTGGTATATCTTCGCCGTTATAACGGAAGAACATTTTAGGTGTTTTCTTTACCATTGCAATTACATCATATCCGATTCCTTTGACAGCATGAAGAGAGCTTGGAGAAGAGAACCAGCTGTCAAAAAGGACATATTTAGCTGGAATATCAGCTTTTTTAGCCGATTTTAAAAGTTCCAGCATGGCGGTCGTTCCCTTTTCAACAGCAAGCATACGGCGCTTATATCCAACCGTTCTTTTATCAACTTCCTTTGCTTCGTTGATCCTGTTCTTTTTATTTCCAGTGGAGAGAAGGACACTGTTGACTGGGAGAAAAGCG
>Ga0137306_101838_pt1 | contig 19881 bp, 14 predicted proteins | sample Inofroosms_March_FD_97187 | JGI IMG/M metagenome (GOLD analysis project Ga0137306, IMG submission 97187) | Mouse cecal microbial communities from Vienna, Austria - N-Acetylneuraminic and N-Acetylglucosamine D2O microcosms_March | ecosystem: Host-associated > Mammals > Digestive system > Large...
CCTCTCGAAAAAAGCGATATGCAGAAGCTTATGGACATTGCGGAGGACTACCGGAAAGTGAAAAATTACGTATATGACCGGTTTGGGGGGATTGGCAGTCTGTCAAAGATTTATCCGGGATACACGGTGCAGAATGAGATGACGGAAAGTGGATACAGGGAGAAACTGGGGATGCCGTCGGTTTATTTTTATCTGGCAGTCTTTGATGCCTTGGGGGATATCAAGAGCCAGTGGACGCGGACGAAGTCCAGGATTCTGAAGCTGCTTAACCAGAATGAGAACTTCACAGAGGAGGATAAGCACTATGTAAGGTTCATCATGAAGATTAACAATGCTTTTGAGGCAGTGCTGAATCAAAAGCCGCCAGAGCTTACCGCAAAGATTATGAAGCAGTATGAGACTTTGGCAGAGAAGACAGATCCGGACAGACTTAACAGATATCTGTGCAGACAGGTCCGGAAATACCATGTGAAGCTCCATACAGACAGAACAGAGGGTTTTTCTATAGCAGAGAGGGCATACCGGTACGCTGACCATGGCATTTACATCTCCATAAAGGAAAAGCGTAAGCGTGTCTTTGTGCCACTTACAGACAACAATCAGTATAAATGCCAGCTTTGGATTAAGCTGTTTCCGACAGAAGACCGTATAGAGATTAAGGTTCCCATTAATGTGGAGATTCGGAAGTATGTGGACTATCAGAACCATGTCGGGGTGGCGGTGGGGATGTACACGATGCTGACGACGGACAAGGGACGCTGCTACGGGAAGGAGCTGGGGAGATACCAGCTGGAGTATTCAGACTGGCTGCGTGCCCAGGCAAGGAGCTATAGCCGGAACTGGAAAAGCAACCCGGGGCGCAAGAAATATTATGACAAGAAACGGCGGCTTGAAGAGCAGCTGCACAGCTATATCAACCATGAACTGAACCGGTTCCTGGCAGAGGAAAAGCCGGAGACAGTGTATATCATGAAGCTTCCGAAGCCCGGGGCAGGGGGAGTGAATAAGAAGATCAACTATTCGATCACCCAGTGGCAGAGAGGGTATATCCGTAGAAGACTGGGGCAGAAATGCAGTGAGCAGTCCGTGGAGATCGTGGAGGTACTGGGGAAGGATATCAGTAAGGAATGCAGTGAATGTGGGGCGGCTGGCAGGAAGGAAAATGGAGAGTTTGTGTGTCCGATGTGCGGATACCGGGTGGAGGAGAAGGTGAATGCCGCCCGGAATGTTAAGAAAAGGGGACAGGGGGACGGGGCGCTGAACGCCAGGAGTCATTACGGGCAGGGGGTACACCGGCAGGAAGAAAACAGACAGCAGGGAAAGAGAGACAGCAGAAAGAAAGAGTAAGGAAAGAGGTCATAAGAACAGCAGCCTGGATGAATTCCGGTGATGAGCCGGGATTTTACCGAGAGGACCGGGAGGCGGGTTCATGATAAGGCAGACAGGAGGTCTGTTATATAAAAACAGGAATTACGGCATTAGAAGGCAGGAAAAGGGAATGATTTCCTGGAACTGCGTATTGGGTATGCCAGGACCCTGTGAACATGGGTGTTAAGCCGCGCGAAAGTACGGAGGGATGGCTCATGATGTAGCAGGGAGCGAAGCGGGAGGAAAATCTTGCATCATCCATCGGAGTGTTGGTGGATGACCAATGTGCCTTATTTTAAAACTAATCAGCCGGATGGAGGAGGTATTAAATGAAAAAAAATGTATTCATGATTATTTTTATAATGCTGAGTATCTGTTTAAGCCTGCCGCAGATTCCGGTGTTAGCTGAAAAAAAAGATGAAAAGCAGATAGACTCTGAAAGAGAGGCAAAAGCAGGGACACATGGAAAGAAGGAGGTAAGCTATCTGCAGATTCCACAGAAATTACATATTGTGATAGACCCGTGGGAAATGGATGGAAAAGGGCAGATCTATTCTGAAAAGTATATGATAAAAAATACAGGAAAAACAGCCGGGATACTTGTACTGTCAGAACTTGCATGTAAGCCGGGTGTAAACAGCGGGGTAACCGTGAGGGACAGTACAGAAGGATTGCATGACGATAAGAGTAAATCTATCTATATGGAAATAAAGTTCGACGATAGGGATAAAATCGTTTTATCCCAAAAGGAAGCTGTATATGAGAAGAGGATAGAACCCGGTGAAAAGCTAGAAATTTTGTTTTCGGGGGAAGTCAATGAAAATGCTCTGGGGGAATGGAAGAGCAGTGACGTTGATGCATCAGTTACATATTTCTGGAAGCTAGAGACGGAGGCTGGGAGAAGTAAAGAGAAAGAGGGCAGCGCAGAAGAGACAAAAAGTAAAACGGACATAGAGGGAAAAGAGGAAACTGGTGAGGAAGAGGGACAGGAGGGTTTGGCAGAGAAGTCGAAAGAGAATACAGATGCAGAGGATTTGAAGGAGCCAGAGAGTGGTTTGAACCAAGAAGATGTAGAAGAGGAAGAGGTTATTGAGTTCCAGGAGACAAAGGAGACCAACATTTCAATAGATGAGTGGAAGCAGGAAGAAGATGGGGGAATCCTTTCAGTGTGTTATAGGATTAAGAACGCCGGGGAGTCTGCAGGAACATTCAGTCTGACGGCGTTGGTGTGTAGAACAGGAGAGCAAAGCGGGATTACTGTCCAGGAAGAAAAGGAAAAACTGCATGAGGGAGAAGAAAAGCAGGTCTGTATGGAGCTGATATTCTCAGATGGAGAGAAAATGGTTCTTCCAAAGGAAAAACAGCAGGACTTAGGATATGAAGTGAGGCTTGTTCCAGGGGAAGAATTGTCGGTTCAATTCACAGGAGAACTGAACGGTGTGACATACGAGGAGTTGGAAGAAGGGGATATTTCGGTTGAAATGGAATGCTCGTGGACGCTGGAAGAACCGGAAATAGATGCAAAGTTAAAATAAGACGGGTGTAAATATTAAAGACTGCTGCGCCTGTATCAGAAAGACAGGAGGACTTTATAAAATGTTGGAGAGCGAACAGAAACAGCCCCAGACTGCGGAAGTGACGCAGGAAGAGCAGAAGAGGAAAAAGAAGAAGAGGATTATTATTGTAGTCACCGTTCTGCTTGTTATTGTTGCGGCAGCTGTAATTTATTTCCTGACTAGACCTAAGGGGATGACGGAAGGAAATTACAAACAAATTGCAGAAGAGATGGAGAGTGAAGTCCAGGAGGGATATTTTGAGACGTATATGAATACTGAATGGACGTTTCCGGATGGGGCTTCTGAAACTACAGATGCTATACTGGGCAATTCTCCGAATAACAGGAAACCCATACGCTGTGAGGTGAAGCTGGCCGATACAGAAGAAGTAATTTTCAAGACAGATGTTATTCCAGTAGGGGCAGAGATTCCTCCGTTTAAGCTGGATAAAGATCTTGATGCCGGTACTTATGAAGCGGTCTGTGAAACATACCTTCTGAATGAGGAAGAGGATGGGACATATTCGGATTATAGTAATGCGGGATTTAGCCTGACCATTACTGTAGAAAATTAATTTAGATAATCAATTGCATTTTGAACAGTGCAATGATTATAGATTACATGCGTTATTATTATAAAAAATGGAGGTAAGGTGTATGAGAAACAAAAAGTTATTATCAACAGTTGTGGCAAGTGCGCTTGTTGCAACAATGGCTTTGCCGGTTATGGCGGCTGACGGGGATACAGTGGATGTAGAGTTTACCACAAAAACTCCGGTAATCAGAGTTGCGGTTCCAACGTCTATTTTGGCAGCAGTTGATCCGCTGGAAATGAACACGCCGGGTACTCAGATTCACTCAACTGCTTTTACTCTCGCAAATAAGAGCGAGGTTCCAGTAGGAATTGATGTGAAGTCTGTAGTGGATCTTGGAGCAGGAGTTACTTTGGCAGATACCAGGGCAGAAGCAATGGCTTCACAGGCAGCAGAGGCATGGATAGCTGTGGCAGCAGAGACTAGCAATGGTAAGTATATCGAGACTGCTAATAAAACAGCAGGAGATCTGACAGATACGGATAAGAATGTTGCAACTTTTAGGACAGAGGCAAGTGAAAATTCTGCCAGCCAGACATTCTATCTTAATAAAGCTTCTGTGGGAAATACAACATACACGTTAATAGCACCTGTAGCAACAGGAGGAACAACAGCTGCTGAGTATAAAGAACAGCTTACTTATGCACAGGTATACGAGCTGACAGAGCAGACTTATGCGAATGAAGCAGCATTGCTTACTGCTCTTAAGACATCAGATGTGTATGAAGGCGCTGGTGACGCTGATAATACAACACTTACATTAATCCCTGCGGGAACAACGAGTTATAGTGCCTTCGCTACTAGCAAAAAATACTTCAAAGCAGGGGCTGACAATGCATTGACATCAACGACTGCAGCTATGACGGATGGCAAAAAGTATGTATATGGAGAAGGTGGAGAAGGAGATACCACTGCCTTCAGATATATTGGAAAACTTGGACAGAGAAACACTCCATGGTCAGACAGTGATATTAATGCGATGCATATTACATACGATATTTATGGTTTAACCGATGAAAAATATACAGAAGCACCGAAGGAACATGGCCTGTATATTGACGGACCACAGGTTCGTATGACAGCAGATGGAAAGATCAGTGTGATCAACGTAGATGATGCGGATTATCAGTCCATGAGTCTGAATGATGGAAGTCAGGACTGGCCAATGGGTGATAGTGACGGTACCTGGGTATGGAATGCACCTGCAAGTGGTAAGAAAGAATTTACACTTGGCGATGGCTGGATGGACTTCTTTGCAGGAAAGACTGTAACTGCTACAGTTACCCTGAAAGACGGTACAGAAATCACTAGCGCGGAAGTAACCCTCCCGGCGGCATCAACGCCATAAGAAACAGATTAAGAAGGAGAAATCAGTATGTAATGTGGCAGGCGTAATACGTCTGCCACATAGAAATGTATATTTGAAAAAGTCAATACTTTAGTTCACAAATATGATATAGCATTTATTTTAGGCTATTGTACTGCGGGATGGGATTTTAATGTTATTTTTGCGAATTAAAGTATTATCTTTTTAACTGGATATGAGGAATCTGTTGATAGAAAAAAATCGGGTGTATAGAAAGGAAACATGTGAAATGCTTGATTATCTGATTGTTGGAGCAGGACTTGCAGGGGCGGTTTTTGCCAGAGTTATGTCTGACGAGGGCTATAAATGTATGGTAATTGATAAAAGAAACCATATTGCAGGAAACGTCTATAGTACAGAGATTGAGGGGATTGAGGTACATCAGTATGGACCCCATATCTTTCATACAGATCATGAGCGCGTATGGAAGTTTATAAACCGCTTTACTGACTTTAATCATTTTATCTACTCGCCTCTCGCGAACTATCATGGGGAAATCTATAATCTCCCTTTTAATATGAATACGTTTTATCAGCTTTGGGGCATTGTTAATCCCGAGGAAGCAAAAATGATTATAGACAGGCAGGCAGAGGCCTCAGGAATAACAGTGCCAGACAATCTTGAAGAACAGGCGCTTAAGCTTGTGGGCAGAGATATTTATGAGAAGCTGATTAAAGGGTATACAGAAAAACAATGGGGAAGAGACTGCAGGGAACTGCCGCCATTCATTATTAAAAGGCTTCCAGTCCGGTTCACCTATGATAACAATTACTTTAATCATCCCTATCAGGGAATCCCAAAGGCAGGTTATACATCCATGGTGGAGCGGATGCTGTCAGGAGTAGAGATAAGGCTGTCGGAAGATTACATTAAAAACAGAAAAAAATATGAGAAGATAGCAAAAAACATAATATTTACAGGATCTATTGACGCTTATTATGAGTACTGCTATGGGGCGTTGGAATACAGGAGTCTGAGATTTGAAACAGAAATTCTTGATACAGGGAACTATCAGGGAGTGGCTGGGATGAATTTTACTTCTTTGGACACACCCTATACAAGAATTGTAGAGCATAAACATTTTCGCTTTGGAGAGGGAAATAAGGACAGGACAGTGATTACACGCGAATATCCTGTCGCATGGCAACAGGGAAGCGAGGCATATTATCCAGTTAATAATGAAAGAAATAACAGGCTTTACGAGAAGTACAAGAGAAGGGCGGAACAGGAGAAAAACGTTCTGTTTGCAGGAAGACTGGGGCGGTACCAGTATCTGGACATGGACAAGGTTATAAAAAGTATGTTGCAATTAACAGATGAGTTATTAGGGAAAAGCGAGGATAACTAGTATGATATTAGTAGTAGGAGGAGCCGGATATATCGGAAGTCATATCAACAAAAGGCTTTATCAGAAGGGTTGTGAAACAGTCGTGTTTGATAATCTGGTATATGGGCACAGGGAAGCGGTCAGGTGGGGGATCCTGGAGACAGGGGATTTGTCTGATACAGAGAGGCTGGAAGAGATATTTGAAAAATATAATATTGACATGGTATTTCACTTTGCCGCTTATGCATATGTAGGCGAGTCTGTGACGGAACCTTCAAAATATTATAACAATAATGTAGCAAATACACTGCATTTGCTGGACACAATGGTTAAGTACCATGTAAAAACAATTGTATTCTCATCTACTTGTGCGACATATGGGATACCGGCAGATATGCCTGTTACAGAAGATATGGAGCAGAAACCGATTAATCCGTATGGGGCCTCTAAGTTAATGATTGAACGGATTCTTTCAGATTATCACAAGGCATATGGGTTAAATTATTGCTGTCTGCGGTATTTTAATGCGGCAGGGGCTGATCCTGAAGGGGAAATAGGCGAAAGCCATAATCCGGAAACACATCTAATTCCATTGATTCTAGCCGCTGCTGCGGGAGACAGGGAAGCGGTAAAAGTATTTGGAACGGATTATCCTACCCGGGACGGGAGCTGTATCAGGGATTATATTCATGTGACAGACCTGGCGGACGCACACCTGCTTGCAATGGATTATCTACAGCGTGGCGGTGAAAGCCTGTGTATGAATCTCGGGAACTGTAAGGGAAATTCTGTACTTGAGGTCATTGAGGCGGCAAGGGAGATCACCCAGAGAGAGATTCCTGTAGTCCTAGATAAGCGGAGGCCCGGAGATCCGCCGGTGCTTGTTGGAAGTGCAGAAAAAGCGCGGAAAATACTTGGATGGGAGCCGGAATATGGAGATATTAAAGTAATACTGCGGGATGCCTGGAACTGGTACTGTCAGAAGAAATTTTAAAAGAAGGATATTGGGAGGGTAGCATGGCAGGGCAAAATATAGAGAAAAGAATCCGAGAAGCAGCAGAGAGAGGTCCGATTATAATATATGGGGCGCATCTAGTGGCACTCGAATTATACCGTTATCTAAAATATTCATATGAGAATTTGGAATTTGCTGGTTTTGTAGTGTCCTCCGCTTCTGATAATCCATGTGAGCTGGAAGGAGAAAGCGTTACAGAACTCCGGCTGTGTAAGGCAGATAAAAATGTAACTATAATCATTGCCATGCCAGAAAAACATCATGATACTGCGGAAGCTTCTGCAAGAGGCTTCGGATTTTTTTGGATTCTAAAGGTCGGGCTGGAGGAGATGTCGCAGCTAAAAGGGAAACAGATTCTTGCTGACTATAAGAAATCAGAAGATAAGAAGTTTCAGATTTATCAGGATGAGTATGATGTCAGCTGGCTGAACATATCAGACGCTCTGAATAAATCCGTGAGCATAAATGACCTCGAAATAAGGCATTATAAATTCCCGACCATATATTACCGGGATTCAGAGTCAGTCTATCATGAGACAGAAAAATTTAAGTTCTATGAAGATTATGAGAGGGTGTTTGGAGAATATCATAATCTGCATGCCTTGCCTGTTTACACAGATTTGGAAGATATTATAAAAAATGACACCCGGACAAGTGAAATGATGCATATTTATATGGTGTACAGCCAGTGGGACAGCGGAAAACTTCCGGGACAGGATTTCCCGTCATGGATCCGTCCTGTTCAGGCAGGGAGCGTTTTTTCAAAATATAAAATGCAGACATATCTGGATGAAACGGGAGACAGCATCTCAGGGGAGAATGGCCTTTTGGCGGAGATGACGGCGGCCTACTGGATTTGGAAAAATGCGGAACCAGCGGAATATAAGGGGCTGTGCCATTATCGCAGACATTTCATAATCACAGAGGCGCAGATCAGATCTATGAATAGAAATGGAGTTGATGTAATACTTACAACACCTCGCTATGTGCCGGGAGGAATCGGCAGGATGTTTCTTGAGGAGACGCCAGTAAAAAAACCGGTGTTACAGAATATGATTGAGGCGGTGGCAAGGTGCTGTCAGGAGGATAGAAAACCATTGGAAGATTATCTGGAGGAATGTCTGTACTGTCCCAATAACATGGTGATCGCAAGAGGCGCGATATATGACGCCTATTGTAAATGGATCTTTCCCATTTTGTTTCAGATGTTAGAGTCAGAGAGAGAAAACGGGTATGGGCATGAAAAAGACCGGCATATCGCATATGCCGCAGAGCTTCTGACTTCATATTTTTTTGCGAAGCACAAGGATGATTATTTTATTGCCATGACAGATTACAGATTTATAGTTGATTTTGGAGGAGTACGATGAAAAAGCCAGTTATCCCGGTTGTCTTTGCGGCTAATGACAATTATGCAATATTTTGCTATATAGCTATATACAGTATGATTCAGAAAGCAGATGGACACTACTTTTATCACATATATATTCTGCAGACAAATATAAGCAGTAAAAATTTGAAGATGCTGGAATCCTTAAGTAAGGAAAATATACAGATAGAATGTATTAACATTTTCCAATATACATTAAAAGTAAATTTAAAGGAATCCCTGCACTTATCGGTAGAAACCTATTACAGGCTTTTTATACCGCTTATTTTGCCGCAGTATGAGAAAATAATCTACCTGGATTCAGATATGTGTATTCAGGAAGACGTATCAAAGCTATATGAGTGCGACTTAGACGGATATCCAGTAGGCGCCGTGTCAGATCTATTGTGCTATCCGCTGGAAAGCCACTCCCGGGAAATAGGAGGGCTGGACTGCCGGAAGGTTTTCAATGCAGGTGTACTGGTAATTGACAGCCAGAAATTCGAGGAATGGAAAATCCGCGAAAAATGTCTTGCACTTCTAGAGGAAGATTATCAAAGAAACGAGAGAAAGCTCATTTTTGCAGATCAGGATGCACTGAATATTGTGCTATACGAGAATTACTTCCAGTTAGATAAAAGGTGGAATTACCAGCCCCAGTATCTCTGGCGCACGGAGGAGGTGTTTCCAGAATTCAGGAAGGAATATGTGTCAGATCAGGAGAATGCTTTCATCATGCATTTTGCGGGCGACAGAAAGCCATGGAAATATCCCGATTTGCCGTGTTCGGATATTTTCTGGAAATATGTAAAAGAAATTAAGGAGTTTAAAAAGGTTATCTCATATATTATGTCGGATGTACGGGCAGCGGAAGGGAAATTAAGGTGTTTTGAAGAGTTTCAGTTTCCCTATGCAAAAGTCCCGTTCCGCAGCAGAATTGCTATATATGCGGCCGGCGCGGTTGGCAAGGCATTCTGCAGACAGATGAGTTTGTCAAAGTATGCAGAGCTGGTCTTGTGGGTAGACAGAAGCTGGGAAAATATAGACGTGGAATTTGGTGTGAAACCGGTTGAGGAGATTTTACATGCAAAGTACGATTATCTGATTATAGCAATCGACAGTGAGAGGGTGGCAAAAGTGATAAAAGACAGTCTCCTTCAGATGGATGTGCCAGAAAATAAAATTGTATGGGACGAATATCGGAAAAGACTGAACGGGTAAAGGAGAAGCATAAAAATGCAGGTAGAAAGATTATATGCAATGGTAAAGGCGCTTGACAGGAATGACAAAATTACCTGGAAAAATGAAATTCTGTTGTCAATGAATAGAAAAGAGGAAATTCCGGATGTTTCACTGGAAGCGATTGTTTTGTCTGCATATTCATGCTTCGACAGTATGTACTATATACCTGGGTTAAAGGTAACAGCCTATGGCGCAGGTAAAATGGCGCAGAGATATATTCCTGAAATGTCAGACCAGACAAAGTTTCATGAGATCTGGGATGCTTATTCTGAAAAAAAAGAAGTAGCAGGTATCCGTGTCATAAGGCCAGAAACAGAGCAGAAGAACTATGAAGCGCCAATTGTTGTATTTATTGATGATAAGGTCTCAAGAAATCAAGTGACGTCTCTTTATAGAAACAAAGGATATAAGAATATCTTCTATTTCAGGGATTATATGGCGCTGTTAGAAGAGTTTTCCGTAATTGGGAATCTGGAAAAGAATGTCACAGAGAAAACCAAAAATATCATTGACAGTCTTTATTCCGAATATGTGATTATTGAGAATGCGTATCCGCCGGTTCTTTTTACAATACTGAATAAGAATTTAATGAAGCACCAGATTCAGACTAGAATGCAGAAATCTGATGTGGAAGTTCTAAAAGAGAGATTATCAGAGAGGATAACTGCAGATAAAATACCAGAAGAAGTATGGCAAGAAAGCATCCCTGCATTTTTACACACAGAATGGAAAAATAAGTTTGAACTGGCATACAGCTTTGAAATTATATTACAAAGATTACTGTTTAATCAGATGAAAACTGTAGAGAGACCGCTGCGGATGTTAAATGACCGCCCATATGATGAATTTGCGGTCACTGTTGTTGTGAGGGAGTTGGTCCTTACTCTGTTTGAGGGATACAGGAGTGCATTAGACATTATCCGGTCATTCCGAATGATATCATCAGAGTCTGTTCCGTTAATGGGCGCAGAAGTCTATCTCCTGCTTAAATGTGGGGAGTTCACACAAGCTCTAGAGGTGGCACGGCAGGCCATGAAAAAGGAGCCAAACGGGCTTCTGGCAAATGAAAGTTTTTTCCAGGCAGCAAGAGAATGCAAAAAACAGGGAATTCATGTAGAGGAACCGATCCCGGAATATAATCTGTCAGAGCATTTCTGCTGGTCGGGGCTGAATTTTGTGTGGTGCGGAGGTTTTAACGGTCAGACAGGACGCGCTGATTTTTCGCCATGTTTCAGACCGCTTCAGTGCGCGGCACGTCCGGAAGGAGAATTCTGGGAGGGAGATGACTGGAAGGAATTCCGGAGGAGTGTGACAGATGGTTCCTTTAAATATTGTCAGAAAAACCAGTGTGCCAATATTGTGGGAGGATGGCTGCCCAGGAAAAGTGACTGCAAGGAGGAATGGTTAAAAAAACTTCTAGATGGAGATATGTCAGTCGTTCCTCCGATTGAGGAGCTGCATTTCTCATATGACGGGCATTGCAACCTCAAATGTCCTTCATGCAGACTGGAGATTCAGACAAATTCAAAGGCACAAAATGAAATGCTGGATAACTTATATGAAAAAAATCTGAAACCATATATGAAGCAGGCAAAACATCTGACACTGTCCGGGTGTGGTGAGGCGATGATTTCTCCGCATAGCAGGAAGATACTGCAGTCCTTTTCAAAGGAAGAGTATCCAGAGCTTTCTGTTGAATTGCGTACAAATGCTACTACAGTCAATGCCTCATCCTGGAATGCGCTTGGGACAGGGAAGGAAGTAATCCGCCACATAACAGTGTCTATTGATGCATCCACAAAGGACATGTTTGAAAAATTAAGGTATCCGGCAAAGTGGGAAACTGTATTGCGCAATCTGGAGTTTATACAATCTTTGCGGGACGCAGGGGAAATAGATCTGTTTGAGTTCCATGTGGTGATTCAGACAGAAAATATCAATCAGCTCTGTGATATTACGAAGATGGCAATCAGGTACAGTGCAGATGCGGTGACATTTTCACGTCTGATAAACTGGAGGGAAATGTCAGAGGAAGAGTATCATGAGATCAATCCTTTCTGGTATGATAATCCTCTCCATGAAAAGCTTACGCAGGAATTAAGGGCACTTGAAGAATTACGAAATGACATTGAGAACGATAACTGTGATCTGACAAGGGGAAGAAAGAAAATATATATAAACATACATTTCAGCCCGGATCCGAATCAGACATACGATGAGATAAGGACAGGAAGACTCAAAATAAGGTGATCTGTCATCCGGTAATTACAGAAAGGATTCTATGACAATATGAAAAAAAGTGACATTAAAATTTTTATATCTTATCACAAAGACAGTGAGAGGATAGAAAGCGAGATTATGACTCCCATTCATGTAGGCGCAAAAGACAGCGACTTAAATTTAAATATATTACGAGATGATGAAGGAATAAATATTTCCGGTAAAAATGATAAATATTGTGAGCTGACCGCGCAGTACTGGGCATGGAAGAATACGGAGGCAGAATATTACGGATTTATGCATTACAGAAGACACTTTATATTTACGGATTGTGAGTATCCTTTTGATGATGGAAGACCTGTTTTTTATAAAAAAATTGATAAGAGGTATCGGGGAGAAATTGGTCTGGATGATGAGATAATCTATGAGAAAATCCGGAAATCTGATATACTCCTGCCTCTGCCGGCAGATACCTCAAGCTGGGGAGCAGTATCAAACGAAGTTCAGTTCAGCTGTCTTTACAACCTCCATGCAGCAGATTTTGATATTGTGTGTAAAACTGTAATTGAGTTGTATCCAGATTACTCTGAGGCTGTGCAGGAATTCCGGACATGCAAAAGCGCATACTGGTACAATATATTTATCATGAAAAAAGAAATATTTATGCACTATAGCGAATGGCTGTTCCATATTCTTGAGTGCGCTGAGAAAAAAATTGATTTTTCAATATATGATCAACAGGAAAGAAGGACGCTGGCATTTATGGCGGAACGTCTGCTTAGCATATATCTGATAAAGCTGTTTAAAGAGAAACCAGAATTGAAGGTTAATTTCCTAAAGCTTACATTTGTGCAGGACACAGACAGGATCACATCTGAAAATGTAAAAAATCTGAAAGATATTAAGGAAGAACCACCGGAAATGCCATATGTTTTTTCAGTAGAAAGAGCTTATAAGGAATTAAACGAGATCTCCCTGCCTTATGAAATGGAAAGTCTGTTTCACCAAAAGAAAAAAGACATAGAAAAATTATTACATGATAAAAAGATTATATTCTATGGCGGGGGAAACTGGTGTAAGCAGTTCCTCTCGTATTTTGACAGGCTGGGGATACAATATCCGGCAGAAATATGGGACAGGGAGGCGAAAGAGGATCAGGTTATAAGGGGAATCCGGGTAGTAAAACCTGATCATCTGACAGCAGTTGATAAAACAGAGGCTCTTTGGGTCATTACAATCCGCAATCAGGCTATGAGTAAAGAGGCGTGGGATTTTTTGCAGGAAAATGGGATTACAGAAATTGTGGAAAACAGAACTCTTCTTGACTGGCTGTCATATAAGTTGTTTTTAGAGACAGCCGGCAGAACAGATCAATTTTGTTAATGGGGATAAGAGATGAATATTTGTGTGACTGTGAACTCAAAATATGTGTGTTATCTATATGTGATGCTGCAATCGTTATACGAGAACAATCAAAAAGGAAGCATAAACTTATACGTCCTGCAAAGAGATTTTACAGAATCTGACAAAGCAGTTATAACAGAGATTAGCGAAAGGTTTCAAAATAGGGCTTTTTACATTTTTGTCAGGGAACCTGATCTGAGCGAGATGCCAGAATATATTGGAGGAAGAAATGATCTTCCGTCAGAAATCATCTGCTTCAGGCTGATGCTGCCAGAAATGCTGCCAGATACTTTAGACAGAGTATTAATGCTGGATGTGGATCTTGTCATTAATAAGGATGTTACAGAATTATACAATACAGATTTTGAGGGGAAGGTATTAGCGGCAGCTCCTAATATGTGCCACAATTATGTTGTTGATACAAACTGGAGGAAATGGTATCCCTCAGACCGTTCTGACTGGACACATTATAATACGGGTGTGTTGATGTGGAATTTAGAAGCGATCAGAAAATCATATCCGCCGTACTATCTTTTAAAGCAGGCATGTATACAACAGATTGAAGTTGGAACATTTGAGGAGGAACTTTTTAATGTTGTATTTGGAGAGGATCTTATAAAAGAAATATCTACAGAAAAATGGAATTATGTAATTACGCATCAGGATATGTTTGAAAGACCTAGATTCAGAAAATACCAGTCTGTCCAGGAGATAAAAGTAGACTGCGGAATTGTCCATTACGCAGGTTTAAATCCGTGGGCAGAAAGGGCACAAGGAGAAAAATTCAGTCTATGGTGGGAATATGCAAAAAAAACTCCTTTTTATTTCGAATTTATTGAAGAGCATCTTGCGAGGAAGGAGAGGCTTATAACAAAATTAGAAAATACACTTTGTGCTGAGCGAAGGGTGATTTTTATCTATGATATTATATATAAGCTTAAAGGCAGTGGAAAACCTGCAAAATATTTCAGTATGTATGATGGCGACTTCTATTTCTATGGCGTGGGGATGGTCGCTGATAAATTCTATGATCTGCTGGCAGATGAAGGATTAGAAAGTGTAATAAAGGGAGTATTCGATCAAAAGAAAACGGGAGTGTTTCATGGGATTCCGATTTGCTCTGAAGTAAGAGTGGGAATCGGGAGCCTGGATGAACATGACTGGCTTGTTGTTACTCCAACACTTACCGGTGAAGAAATCGCAGAAGAGAGGAAAGGTTATGCGGATGTAAACGTGATTCTGCTTCCGGAACTGCTGACTAATATGCTAAATATAAAAGAATGATCCTGCCATAAGGCAGAAAGCAGAGAGGATGAAATGAGAAATAATTTTAATAAGATTCCAAAGCCCCAGGGCATTGACAAAATCATGAATAACAATGATATGAAATCAGTTCTTATGGGGAATAAGGAAATTGTTGTTTATGGAGCCGGAAATATGGGACGGGCGGTAATAAGGCTAATAATGGAAAATGGATGGAATGAAAATCTTGTCTGTTGTGCAGTAAAGGATGCATTCTGGAATCCGAAAGAGATTATGGGAGTCCCGGTACTGGAACTAAGACGAATGCCGCACTTTAAAGAAACTGCCTGCTTTCTTGTGGCGGCCAGAGAGGAACTTCAGACAGAAATATTTGAGGAACTGGTTCAGTTTGGCTGTATAAATATAAAGCTCATTGATGATAGCTATGAATTAAAGCTAGAACAAAAGCAGAAGGAGATACAGAATAATATGCCTGTTATAAAAGCTTTAAAAGAAGAAATCGGGCAATTATCAGCAAAAATAAGTGAACTTCCATATCTGGTGGCAGAACAGAATGAGGTATCAGCGATCAATACGGAAACATTTAAAGACTTTGAAAATTCAAATTATGGAAAAGAGGTTGCTGTGATAGCCACAGGACCGACGCTGAATTATTATAAGCCTGTATCAGAGGCAGTCCATATCGGGATGAATTATGCATGGAAGCGGAAAGATATTCCGTTTGATTATTTTTTTATTCAGGATGGGAACAGAAGATATGACTGGAAAGATATGCTGGAAACTACAACTGAGCATGTGGAGTCCACTCTTTTTATCGGCAGATATCTACAGAGAAGTATCTGGAATGGCAATGAATTTCCGGTTCAGTGTAATAAGGGGAAAAATATCAGAAGATATTTTGTACATCCGTCATTACTGGATAAGCCACATCAGAATATCTGTTTTCACCCGCTTATGGATTTTTACAGTGTAGTGTTTCCAGCATTACATTTTGCGCTGTATACTTATCCAAAGAAAATTTATCTGGTAGGATGCGATGTGAGTGATAATGGGCATTTTGATACGGCGGATGATAGTATAAATCTGAGTCGGCTGAATATAAACCGGATGAAATATGGATATGCAAAGGTTAAAGAATTTGCGGAACAATATTATCCTGATACGCAGATTATATCATTAAATCCGGTTGGGTTGAAAGGTTTATTTACAGACCAGTACACGGATGAGTTTCTGAAGGACAGGGGAAAAGAAAATGCAGTATGATCTGAACACAATAAAATCACCTCCGATGAATACCATATGTTTCTCAACAGACAGAAAGCGTATGTATGGTTTTTCTAAATACTACAATGAATTCTTTGAGGTGAATCTGCAAAACCATAAAATGCGTTCGCTTGGGAAACTGGAGGGGGAAAGGGATTACATGAACCTTGCCTTCCAAATGGAATACTATGATGGGAAAATTATTATAATTCCGAGAATGGCTGGCTGCTTATCTATTTATGACTGTCACACCAGCATACAGCAGGAATTTAAAATAGAAGATATTCTGACCGGAATAAAATATAACCATGCAGGACTCTTTTTTTGCATTTATGAAAGATATCTGTATCTGATTCATAGGAATCCTGTTATAATCAGCAGATTTGATCTGAATACTTTTGAACATAGAGAAGTATATAGCGGTGCTTCACGAGAAAAATATTTTTTGAGTCTGTTTAACAGAGTAGGGAATTATGCAGCCTGTTTCGCGATAGAAAAGAATGAATTACTGCTGTTTAATGCAGAAAAAGAGAGAGCCCGATATATTGCCTTACCGAAAGAATGTGCAGGTTTTATCAGTCCGTTCTTTGACGGGGAATTTGTATGGCTGTATCATCTGGAAAGGAATTTAATCTATAAATGTAGTTTGTCGGGAGAACTGCTGCATGAATGGAAATTGGAACATAATATGGATCCCGAAGGACTTCATATGGTATTTCGATTAATAAATGGTGGGCTCTTTTTGTTTCCCAATAAACAGGAATGCTATTACAGGCTGGAAGACAACAGAGTGATTATGCATAAATGTAAAATGGCGGAAAATGACATCTGCTGGCTTGCAGGAGATGATGGAAACAATCCGTTTTACCTGTGTCTGGAATGGGATGGCAGAGGGGGATGCCCGCATCAGGATATGCACAGCATTATTGATTTGAAGTACAGAATGCTGAATCTTGAAGATGACGTTTTTGAGGATGTTTTAGTCTATACAGACCTGCAGGAGGGCATGGAGTATGTGCGAGATAAAATCATGCAGTCATTTCTTGCTTTTTTTGGTAAAAATACGACTGAAGATGAAACTGCGGAAGTTCCTTTTCAGACCTTTTTAAATGTAATTGCGTACAAAGGGGCCGGACAGAAAACAAATGTAACCCATTCTTTTGATACAGGGCGAAGTATATTTAAAACAGTAAAATGAAATCACGGTGCAGGGCGAATACCTGGAGGACTGTAGTAATTATGAAAATTAATGAGTTTATTATTAATAGTGATAATACTATTTTAGATGCACTGGAGCGTCTGGACAGGGTGGCACAGAAAGTACTGTTTACCACGGAAGAAGGCAGACTGCAGGCTGCTATAACGGACGGGGATATCCGACGGTGGATTCTGAAAAAGGGAAATCTCGATGCTCCCGTCAGATGCGCGGCAAATTATTCACCGAAATATTTAATTAACAGCAGTAAGAAGGAAGCATTAGATTATATGAAAGCTCATTCCATTGAGGCTTTACCAATACTGGATGAGAATCGTAAAATTAAAAAAATCATAACGTGGACGGAAAAAGAATTTTTTGAATCACATAAAGAGCTGGAGATTCCTGTTGTAATAATGGCAGGAGGGTTAGGGAAGCGCTTGTATCCCTATACGAATATATTGCCAAAGCCACTTATTCCGGTAGGGGAACTGCCTATTGCCGAGCATATTATGAACCAGTTTCATAAATTTGGCTGTGAAGAGTTCTATATGATTGTAAATCATAAAAGAAACATGATTAAAGCATATTTTAGTGAAACTAAGAGAGATTACAAAATATTTTTTATTGAAGAGGATGAACCTCTGGGGACAGGGGGAGGACTGAGCCTTCTGAAGGGAAAGGTAACTTCTTCTTTTATCCTTACAAACTGCGATATTTTAATTGAGGAGGACTTCGCAAAAATTTATAAATTACATAAGGAAAAAGAACACCTGATTACAATGGTGTGTTCTTTGAAAAACTTTTCGGTTCCATATGGAGTCATTGAAATTGATGAGAACGGGAATATTGCTTCAATGAGGGAAAAGCCACAGTTATCCTTCTTTGCGAATACGGGATGCTACATTGTAGAACCCGGGATTATAGAGGAGCTTGGAGAAAATATGCCGATAGGTTTTCCGGATATTATAGAGAGAAATAGAAAACAAGGAAAGAAAGTGGGCATTTATCCAGTCGGAGAGAATGCATGGATGGATATGGGCCAGTTTGATGAATTAGAAAGAATGAGCAACAGATTGGAAAAAGGATATTTTCAAGGATGAATGACATTATATTGGCAGGGTTCGGTGGACATGCGAAAGGTGTTATTGACAGTATAGAGAAAAGCGGGCTATTTCATATTACCGGATATACAGACCCAGAATTTCGCGGAGAATACAGAGGGTATAAATATCTGGGACAGGATGATATATTACAGGAATATTATGACAGAGGAGTGAAAAATGCGTTTATAACTCTGGGATATCTCGGGAAAGAAAATATACGCGGTCTATTGTACAAAAGACTGAAAGAAATCGGCTTCCGGTTACCGGCTGTTATTGATCCGACCGCCGTACTGGCAAAGGATGTGAATGTCGGAGAGGGTACATATATCGGTAAAAGGTGCGTCATTAATTCTGGAACGGAGATAGGCAGAATGTGTATTCTGAATACCGGGGCAACCGTTGAGCATGAAAATAAGATAGGAGATTTTTCACATATTTCTGTAAATAGTACTCTCTGCGGAAATGTGTGTGTGGATACACATTGCTTTGTAGGTGCAAATGCAACAGTTATACAGAATCGAAGAGTAGGAGCAGGAAGTATAGTGGGGGCGGGAAGTGTGGTTCTTAGGGATATTCTTCCAAAAGAAATTGTATATGGCGTTGTGAAAGCACAGAGGAGTGGAAAAGAATGAAAGGGATCTATATCATCGCAGAGGCGGGCGTCAATCATAATGGGAGTCTTAAGCTGGCAAAGCAAATGGTGCAGGAGGCAAAAAAGGCCGGAGCAGACGCAGTAAAATTTCAGACATTTCAGGCAGGAAACCTGGTGACAAAATATGCAGAAAAAGCGAAATATCAGAAAGAATCTGCAGCTTTTCCGGAAAGCCAGTATCAGATGCTCAGGAGTCTGGAATTAACCTATGACGATTTTCTAGAGATAAAGGCTCTCTGTGATTTAGAGAATATAGAGTTTCTGTCGACGCCGTTCGATCTGGAAAGTATCGAACTACTGGAATCGGTGGGACTTGCATGCTATAAGATTCCATCTGGGGCGATAACAGATTATCCGTATCTTAAGCGGATAGCAAAGACCCATAAACCCGTTATCCTCTCAACAGGAATGTCTACGATAGATGAAATTGAGGATGCACTCCTGATTTTACAGACATATGGGACGACAGCAGTAACATTATTACATTGTAACACACAGTATCCGGCACCTGTAGCTGATGTTAATCTGACAGCAATGTGTACATTGAGAAATAGGTTCCATGTGGATATCGGATATTCAGATCATACTCAGGGAATGGAGGTTGCCATCGCAGCGGTTGCAATGGGGGCGAAAGTAATCGAAAAACATTTTACATTAGATAAGAGTATGAAAGGACCAGATCACAAAGCGAGCATGGACGTGAATGAGCTTACAGCAATGATCATGGCAATAAGAAATGTCGAAAGAGCGCTTGGGGACGGACAAAAAAAGCCCTCGCCTTCTGAAATGGAGAATATATCTGCAATAAGAAAAAGTATTGTCGCAAAGAGGGACATTCAGAAAGGAGAGCTTCTTAAGGAAGATAATCTGACGACAAAAAGACCGGGGACTGGTCTTTCGCCAATGCTGTGGAATGAAATCATAGGAACGGAAGCGATAAAAA
>Ga0137306_101839_pt1 | contig 19878 bp, 18 predicted proteins | sample Inofroosms_March_FD_97187 | JGI IMG/M metagenome (GOLD analysis project Ga0137306, IMG submission 97187) | Mouse cecal microbial communities from Vienna, Austria - N-Acetylneuraminic and N-Acetylglucosamine D2O microcosms_March | ecosystem: Host-associated > Mammals > Digestive system > Large...
CCAGAAACAGATATCGAAATCTGGTGCTGCTGATTGCGTCGTTGATATTTTATGCATGGGGAGAACCCAAGAATATTTTTTTGATGCTTTTGTCGGTGTTTGTCAACTACTGGATCGGAATTCTCCTTGACAAATTCCGCAAACAGGGCAAGCTGCTCCTCACCATTGCAGTAGCCTACAATCTGGGGATTCTGTATATTTTCAAATATCTGAATTTCAGCGTAGATACCCTGAACCGGGTGACAGGCGCAGCACTGACCATCCCCCAAATCGCGCTTCCGATCGGGATTTCCTTTTTCACCTTTCAGATTATGTCCTATGTGATAGATGTCTATCGGAAAGAGGTGGAGGTTCAGAAAAATATTCTGGATCTGGCGCTTTATATCTCCCTGTTCCCGCAGCTGATCGCAGGGCCGATTGTGCGCTATGTTGACGTAAAAAACCAGATCGCGCAGCGCGGCACATCATGGGAAAAATTCCACGCGGGGGTGATCCGCTTTGCAATCGGGTTTTCCAAAAAGGTGCTGATTGCGGATCAGCTTTCCTCCCTGGTGGATACGGTTTTTGCAGGAAAATATCCTTCACTGTGGGGGCATTGGGTTGGCATTTTGGCCTATACATTACAGATTTATTTTGATTTCAGCGGATATTCCGATATGGCGATCGGCATGGGGAAGATGTTTGGATTCGATTTTCTTGAGAACTTCAACTATCCATATATATCAAGGTCGATCAAGGAATTCTGGCGCAGGTGGCATATCTCGCTGAGTACATGGTTCCGGGATTATCTCTATATCCCCCTTGGAGGCAGCAGAAAGGGGAAAGCAAGGACCTATGTGAATCTTCTGATTGTCTTTTTCCTGACCGGATTGTGGCATGGAGCCAGCTTCAATTTTATTGTTTGGGGACTGTTTTACGCCGTATTTTTGATTGCAGAGCGGCTGGGATTTGAAAAGGTTTTGAAGAAGATGCCGGTTGCCCTCCAGCACATCTATTCCTTGTTTGTGATTATGATTGGCTGGGTGTTTTTCCGGGCGGATACACTGGGTGCGGCAGTCGATTTTATCAAGGGGATGTTTGTTCCATACGGAAAAGACATCGCGTATTTGAATGTGACGCTGAATCCGCAGTATGTTTTCTTTCTCGTTATGGGTATCCTTTTCTCGATCCCGCATACAAAGGCGATGGAGCGTGTCAATGCTTCCAAAATAGGCCGCGCCCTGTATGAGGTGTTTGTCCTTTTGACCTTTGTGCTGGCGATCATCTACATGGTTGGCAGTGGATACAGCCCATTCCTTTATTTCAGATTTTAAAAACAGAGACAGGCGGCAGCCCAGCAAGATGGGCTGCCGCCTGTCCTATGTAGAACCTTCGCAACGGGTGGGAATCATGAACGCAGGATACCGGATTGGTCGATCGCATGGATTGCATAACGCATCTCTTCCTCGTCCTGAACGAGTGCGAGCCGTACATGCCCTTCGCCGGAGGGGCCAAACGCACTTCCGGGGGTGACGAGCACACCGGAACGCTCGAGCAGCTCGAGTGCAAACTGTTCGGCATTTTCAAATTTTTGGGGCAGTTTGGCCCACACAAACATGGTGGCTTTGGACCGGTCGACCGGCCAGCCGATTGCGGAAAGCCCGTCGCAGAGGATATTGCGGCGGGTTTCGTACGCCTGCCGGGTAACAGCCACGCAGGACTGGTCACCGGTGATCGCCGCGATAGCGGTTTTCTGCACCGGGAGGAACATGCCGTAGTCCATATTGGACTTGAGTGTAGAAAGCTTGGAAACAACCTCCGCATTGCCGACACAGAACCCGATCCTTGCGCCAGCCAGGCCATAGGTCTTGGAGAGCGAATTAAATTCGACACCGACCTCTTTTGCGCCTTCGTAGGCGAGGAAGCTGCCGCACGTCTGCCCATCAAACACCAGTTCACTGTAGGCATTGTCGTGCAGGACGATAATCCCATATTTTTTTGCAAAGGCGATCAGCTCCTGATAGAACGATGCAGGTGCAATCGCTGTTGTTGGATTGTTGGGATAGGAAACGATCATCAGCTTGGCAGCCCGGGCAACCTGCTCCGGGATTTCGTCCAGGTCGATCAGATACCCGTTTTCCCGGCGCTGGGGCATATAATGCAGTTTTGCCCCGGCGATGCGCGGACCGTCTCCAAACACCGGATAACAGGGGTCAGGCACCAGAACGACATCCCCTTCATCCGCGACTGCGAGACTGATATGGGCCAGCCCTTCCTGGGAGCCGAGCAGGGAGACAACTTCGGTGCGGGGATCCAGCTCGACCCCATACCGCCGGTGGTACCAGGCTGCGGCCGCATCCTGAAGCTCGGCAGTATCGCTGATCGCATAGACATAGTTGCGCTTGTCTGCGGCTTCTCTGGCCATAGTATCCAGAATATGCTGTGCCGGCGGGATGTTTGGCGTGCCGACGCTCAGGTCCACCACATGCACCCCTTTGGCAAGCTGCTGTTTTTTCAGTTCAAGCAGTTTGGAGAAAATCCCCACACCGAAAAGTTCCATCCGTTTGGCAAATTCCATCTTTGGCAACCCCTTTTTCCACATCCCCGTCAAAGCGGGAGCGGGCAACGGCCCGCATATCATCCAAATCGAAATCCTAGTTTCATTTCTATTATAGCACAGAGCGGCCCTTTTGCAAACTGTTTTCAGGAAATCACCGCCAATGTTGCGCCGGTATAGTAGTGCAGCAGGATTTCGTCAAAGGTGGCACCCTGCCGCGCCATATAATCCGCGCCGTATTGGGAAAGCCCTACCCCATGCCCGTACCCGCGCACCGTGAAGCAGAACTGGGTACCGTCGCAGGAGATGTCAAAGTCAGCCGAACGAAGGCCGAGCAGGGAACGCAGGCGGGTCCCGGAGAGGTTCTGCCCGCCCGCCAGAAGGCCGGTAACATATCCCCCTTCCGACCGTTCGGTGATCTCAAACCATCCGGAGGGGTCTCCGTCGAGCTGCGCGGACGGGCAGGTGGAGCGGACCGCCTGTGCAACCTGCTCCACCGGAAAAAAGGTTTGCGTCTCGTAGTCGGGAGCGAGTGGGTCCCCGGTGCTCTCGACCGGCACCAGATAGGGTTTTCCGCCCTGCCACACATTGGATGCATCCTCGGTGACCCCGCTGCTCATCGAGTGGTACGCTGCGACGATTGGTTCCCCATCCCAGGTCAGAAGGTAGGCGGCTACCGGGTCGGCCGCGCTGCAAATTGCCTTCCAGTAGGCGTCCGCATAGCTGCCATACCGTTCCCGGAATATCTGCTCGGTGGTGTAGCTTCTCCAGTTCTGCGGATCGGCGGTCAGGTCATACGCCTTGCCCGTATTCTGCGCTTTGCAGGCAAGCGCATAGGTATGCGCTGCCACTGCCTGGGCCTTCATCGCCTCCGGATGGAAGGTCGGCGGCATCTCAGCCGCCAGCGCGCCGCGCACAAACTCCCGCCCGCTGACCGTAAAAATTTCCCCTGTCTGCTCGTCCAGAATCCGGAGCCGGTCGTCCGCCTGCACCACCTGCGAGGGCTGGGGCGGCTCCCCGGCCCCGGAATCCGAATGTTCGCTGTCCGCCGTCCAGGTGGGCCTCAATGCGGCAGGCGTGTCCTGTGCGGCTGCGGATGAAAGCTCCAGCAGAGGGATCGGGTGCCGCAGGGCAAGCAGCGGGATCAGAAAGAGCAGGACCGCAAATACCGCATAGTCTGGAAAATTCCTTCGCATGGTGGTTCCCCCTGAATCTGATGATAGAGTCAACACACACCCATTGGATGTGCAATGCGAAACAAAGCCGCCAGAGGCGGCTCTCTGCGGCCAAAGGGACGCAGGCTTCCAAAGAAGGGTTTGATTTTGGAAGCATTTCGGTGATAGTTCCATTTTATGCGGGGGAAACAGGGGACAGTACACTTTGTCCGGATTTTGTGCCCGGATGCATCTTGACCATTTTTCGGGTAAACTGTATAATAAACAGGTCATACCAATCTAATCTTATCCTGCCGGGCATCCGGTCCGGCATCCGCGGCAGGACCGCGGCGAAATGGAGCGTCTTATGAACCGGAAACTGTTGCATCTGTATTTTATTGGGTTTACAGCCGTCTGCACTGTCCTACGCCTTTTTCTGAAATTTGCCTCGGTCGATCCGCTGACCGGCTACTACGAGGGTTATGGCGCGGTCGTTTGGCTTTTCAACCTGCTTCTGCTGGCGGGCATCGGGGGATGCCTGCTTCTTGGATGGCTCCAACCGAGAAGGTCGTATCTTCCGGTATCCCGTATCCGGCGGATAGCCGCCGTATTGGTGGGGGTTGCCTGCTTCCCGGCCGGGGTTTCAGGGCTGGCGGCACAGTCCGGCCAGCTTGAGATGCTGCAGGGGGCGCTTACCATGCCGGCATTGATTGCCGCGTTGGTGGTTACGCTGGTTTCGTTCCTCTGCCTCGGGATAGCGCCATTTGTAACGGGCGGGCTTTTCCTGATGATCGCGCGGCGCACAGAAGATTCGCAGTCCAGGCCAATACATGGACTGCTCCTGCTGGTGCCGCTTGCCTGGCAGGTGGCGCTGCTGCTCTCCTCATTTATGGAATACACGGCCATACGCAGCGTTTCCGACCAGATGCTCACGACGGTAATGCTGATCCTGCTTGCGCCGTTTCTGCTCGCACATGCGCGGGTGCTCGGCCAGATCGACCCGGATCGGGGGGCCAGACAGGCGGTCGTATTCGGGCTTCCGTTTGCGTTGGTTGCGTTCTGTGCCTGCATGGGAATGCTCGCCGCATCGCTTGCAGGGCGGGGCGTTACAGTGGCTCCGTCGCCGGTCTTTTCCGCGTTTTACCTGTTTTTCGGCATCTATGCGGCTGCTTTCTGTCTGGAACTCACACCCGTCAAAGGGTGAACCGGCAGGCATTGCGCGTACAGCGCGAAGAAAAAGCGCAAACTGTTTTGATAGGGACAGGCGCGCTGAAATAGAAAAACGAGAGGGAAATTCCCTCTCGTTTTTTATAACCCAATTATAAGGTCAAGAAGCCGAAATCCTTTTCGCTCCCGCGGCGAGATCACCGCAGAAGCAGCCATCCGATCTGTTTTGTATGCGGGCGGGTTATGCTGCCGGCTGTGCGGAGGAGCTGCTTTCCGAGGAGGATAGGATCTCCACAGTGGAAGAAGCCTCGCGCGGTACATCCCGGATTGCAACCAGCTGGAAATGATCCTTGACCCGGACCAGCTCGTACATCATATGTTTGTTCTGGGTGCTGGGGCCGCTCGCTGCCGGACGTCCGCCCGCCTGCGTCCATGCGGTTGCCGGCGGGACATACTCGACCTCAAGGGTGTAGCTGTCGCCCTTCTTGACTACGCTCAGAACATTCGGGCTGGGGCCGGCCTCCATGGTGGTGGGGATATAGTAGGTCTTGCTCTCATCGTCGTAGACATAGGTTGTCTCGTAGTCACCAAACGTCTGGTGGTGCAGCTCGACTTCGGGGCCGAACAATCGCGCACAGGCGACGTCAATGTCCGAAGCGGGCACAATCAGACGCAGGTTGGTATCGTTGTCGAACTGATAGCTGTCCCGCTTCTCGCCCAGCAGGGCGCTCCACATGGACGATTGCAGCAGGAAAAGCGGGTCGGCGTCGACCGCATTTTCAAACGGGACCGGGTCGAACATCAGCACAGGCGCGATGATCCTGCCGAACTCCTCCTTTTCGCCCGAGTTGTCGAGCATGGCGCGGGTAAAATTCACGCAGAATACCGCGACCGAGATCAGCCCAATCAGCATCAGGAGAAGAAAGAGCGTCCCCACCGGAGCGGCGTATTTGTTTTTCCGGGGCTGCATCCGCTCGCCCAGATCGGGACGGCCCCCGGGTTGGTTTTTTGCCATAGTATTCCCTTTCATGTTCGAATTTGACCGCTTCCGGTCACGATGTATTTACAGGAGGTCAGTTCAGCCAGCCCCATCGGCCCCCGCGCGTGGAGCTTCTGGGTCGAAATACCGATCTCGGCGCCGAATCCGAACTCCCCGCCGTCGGTGAACCGGGTCGATGCGTTGACATAGACCGCTGCCGCGTCAATCTCTGCGGTAAACCGCTGTGCGTTTGCAAAATGGTTGGTCAGGATCGCTTCCGAATGTCCGGTTGTGTAGGTGCGGATGTGCTCGATCGCCTCGTCGAGCGAGTCCACCACCCGGAGAGCGAGGATATAATCGTCAAACTCGGTGGCATAATCCTCGTCGGACGCGGGCAGGGCCTGCGGCAGGATCGCCCGGGTGCGCGCGCAGCCTCGCAGTTCCACCTGGTGTTCGGCCAGCTTTTCCGCGAGCGCGGGCAGGAACTGATCGGCAATCCGGCTGTGCACCAGCACCGTCTCGACCGCATTGCAGACCGACGGGCGGGAGGTCTTGGCATTGTCACAGATTGCGACTGCCTGCGTGAGGTCGGCGGATGCATCAACAAAGATATGGCAGTTGCCCGCGCCGGTCTCGATCACCGGGACGGTCGCATTTTCGACCACCGCGCGGATCAGCCCCTTGCCGCCGCGCGGGATCAACACATCCAGGTAGCCGTTCAGGTTCATCAGGTCGTTGGCCGAGTCGCGGCTGGTATCGGTCACAAGCAGGATACAGTCGTGGGGGAGCCCGGCGCCCCCGAGCGCACCGCACATGATCTGTGCAAGCGCTGTATTGGAGTGGATCGCTTCCTTGCCGCCCCGCAGGATACAAACGTTGGAGGATTTGAGGCAGAGGCACGCCGCATCGACTGTGACATTGGGGCGCGCTTCAAAGATCATCCCGACCACCCCAATCGGGGTGCGCACCTTCTCGATTTTCAACCCGTTTGGACGGGTGCCGCCATCTATGACCTGCCCAACCGGGTCAGGCAGGCCGATCAGGTCACGCACCGCCCCGGCGATCCCCTCAATACGGGCCGCAGTCAGCCGCAGGCGGTCCTGCAATGATTCGGACATCCCGTTTTGCGCCGCAGCTTTCAGATCCTCCTCATTGGCCGCGAGGATTTCCGGGATATGTGCGCAGAGCGCGTCCGCAATCGCCGCAAGCGCGGCGTTTTTCTGCGCTGTGGATGCACAGGAGAGGGTGCGGGAAGCGGCCTTCGCACGCTTGCCCAGTTCAGTCAAACGGTTCATCCTGTCCACCGCCTTTCAATCGTTGTGCGGCGCCATGAACCAGGTCCCAACCTCTTCCCCGTCCAGCAAACGATAGAGGTCGTTTGGGTTCGCGCCGTTCAGAATCAGCATTTCGACCCCATGCGACACCGCAAGCTGTGCCGCCCGGATTTTGGTAACCATACCGCCGGTGCCGCGTGCACTGCCCGCGCCCGAAGCCATCGCTTCGATCTCGGGGGTGAGCCGTTCCACACAGGGAATCAGCTGGGCGTCCGGGTTGGTGCGGGGATTGTCAGTGTAAAGCCCGTCGATGTCGCTCAACAGGATCAGCAGGTCGGCCTCAATCAGTACGCTGACAACCGCTGACAGGGTATCGTTGTCACCAAACGATCCGCCGGCTTCGATCTCTTCGGTTGCGACCGAGTCGTTTTCGTTGACAATCGGCAGAATATTCATCTCAAGCAGCCGATGGAAGGTATTTTGCAGGTTCTGCTTGCGGACGGGATTGTCCACATCCTCGCGGGTCAGCAGAATCTGGGCGGTGACATGGTTGTATTCGGAAAACAGCTTGTCGTAAATGTACATCAGTTCGCACTGGCCAATCGCGGCGACCGCCTGTTTGCCGGGCATGTCCTGCGGTTTTTCACGCAGGCCGAGCTTGCCCACGCCGACCGCCTGCGCGCCCGAGCTGACCAGCACCAGTTCCCGCCCGCTGTTTTTGATGTCGGCAAGCACTTTGACCAGTGCTTCGACACAGCGGATGTTGAGCAGGCCGCTCGGATGGGTGAGGGTGGAGGAACCGATCTTGACCACCACCCGCTTGACGTTGGAAAAATCGCGCATATTTACACCTTCTTTTTGGTTTCCTCCGGCTCGGATTCCTCCGGCGCCGGGGGTTGTTTCTCCACCAGCAGGCTGAGCACCCGCTGTTCCTCGACCAGCTGGACGGTAACCGTCAGCGGTCCATAGACGTACTGTTCGCCCGCTTCGGGGATATGCCCGAGCATCTCAAGCGCCCAGCCGCCAACCGTATTGTAGTCGCTGTCAAACGTCCGGTCGTCGATTTCAAGAGCCTCGAGCAGCTCAAACACGTTCATGTCGCCGCTCACCCGCCAGACGTTTTCTCCGGCTTCGACCAGCTCATCGACCACCTCGTCGCTCTCGTCCCAGATGTCGCCCACCAGCTGTTCGAGCACATCCTCCATTGTGACGATGCCCATAGTGCCGCCGTAGTCGTCGGTCACCACAGCCAGATGCAGCTTTTTGGCCTTCAGTTCGGTGAGCAGGGCAGAAATCCGCATGGTCTTGTGCACGTAAACGCAGTCGGTCAGCAGATGGGAAAGCGCTTTGGCGTCGTTAAGCACCACCGCCTTGAGCAGGTCGCGCACCTGAAGCACCCCGATGATATTGTCCACCGTCCCGCGGTAGACCGGGATCCGGGAGAAATGGGCCTCCATCACCGCCTTGAGCGCTTCCTCCATGGGGGTATCGACGTCGATCGCGGTGAGGTCCACACGGGGGGTGAGAATTTCCTGTACAGTGATCTCGTCAAACTCGAGCGCCGAGCGGACGAGGTCGCTTTCCTGCTCCTCGAGCACCCCCTCCTGCTCGATCGACTCAACAATGTATTTTAGCTCTTCCTCGGTGACCGAAGGCTGTGCCTCGCCGCCCTTGAACGCCCGCAGCGCAAACTCCTTGATCCCGATGAAAATCCAGACCACCGGCGAGAGCAGCTTCATCAGGAAGGAGAGCAGGCCGCTCACCTTGAGGGCGATCTGCTCACTGTTCTCTTTCGCGAGGGTTTTGGGAAGGATTTCCCCGAAGATCAGCACCACCACCGTCATGACGATGGTGGCGGCAGCCGGGCCATACGCGTTGCCGAGCAGGGCGGTCGCAACCACTGTCGCGATCGAGGCGCTTGCCATATTGACCACATTGTTGCCGACGAGGATCGTCGAGAGGGTGCGGTCAAAATTTTCGGCGATTTGAAGCGCGCGTTTGGCGCGCTTATCGCCGTTGTCGGCATAATTTTTCATGCGGATCTTGTTGAGAGAGGAGAACGCGGTCTCACTCGCCGAGAAAAAAGCGGAAAAAGCAATCAACAAAAGCAGAATCAACCAGGATATGCCACTGTCCAAACGAAAACCAACCTCCAAAATGTTTCATAATTCTTGTCTTGGTTATTTTTATGCCGGCGGAAAACCGAAAAGACTGATTACACTATAGCAAATTTTCCATCCGGCTACAATCAATTTTAGCATAAGTTTATGAAAAATTCAATCTCTGTATCAGCAGACGCTAAGCCGCAGCTCGTAAAACTGCCGCACCCATGCTGGGTCTGACTGGTATGCCGCCGCATCCGCAATCGCTTGCAGGGTCCGTTTCCCCAGCCGCCTGTCCATGACTGCAAAAACCCTGACGAGAGGGTTTTCGGATGCAAGCGCCTGTTGGATGGGTAGGTTGAGATAAGAGAGCGCCGCTTCTAGAAAGTCCATCTCGCTGTAGGTGCCGTTTTCGGCCCATTTGCGGTTCAACTGCGCATCCCCGTCATCCCAGACGCCGGTTTCTTTCCAGCGCTGGTGGAGGTTCCATTCCCGCAGATAACCGTCCATCCAGGTAAAGCCAGCGATCTCTTTGCCGTCCAGGCGGATCGACGCCCGGCCATAGGCGTTATGCACCGCATGGTACCGGGTGAGGAAATAGGAGACCCGCCCTTGCAGCGGCGCGCACAGGAAACTTTGCAGCTGTTTGTTGAGCCCGGACCAGGATTTGTAATGGTTGATCTTTTTCTCCTCCTTTTGCAGGGGGCTTTTTCTCTTGCAAAAAGCCCCCTCTTGCCGCTTCGCGGCAATTCACCCGAAAAAAGCGCTTCTCAGGATAAAGTGTTCCGCGTCCTGCGGGACGCGGCGAGGGCTCTGCCCCTCGACCCCGCGATTTTTTGAAAAAAATCGAGTAAAACTTTTGGTTGAAACAAAGCAACGGCGCGGATTCGACCGCGCCGTTTGCTCTTTATCGATTGTGTTTTTTGGCTTCCATCGCGAGCAGCGCGTCGCGGCGGGAGAGGTTGATTCTGCCCTGCTGGTCGATCTCGGTGACCTTGACGATCACCTCGTCGCCGACCGCGACCACGTCCTCGACCTTCTCGACCCGGCCCATATCCAGCTTGGAGATGTGGACAAGTCCTTCTTTGCCCGGTGCAAGCTCGACGAATGCGCCGAAGTTCATCAGACGGGTGACCTTGCCTTTATAGATCGCGCCGACCTCGGGATCGTTGACGATCGTCTCGATGATCGAGATGGCGCGGCGGATACCGTCCGCGCTGGTGGAGGAGACGACCACTGTCCCATCATCGTCAATGTCGATCTTGACGCCGCAGTCAGCCGAAATCTTCTGGATCACCTTGCCGCCGGACCCAATCACCTCACGGATTTTGTCCGGATGGATCCGGATCGACTGCACCTTGGGCGCATATTTTGAAAGCTCAGGCCGCACCTCGGGGATCGCCTTGAGCATGATCTCATTGAGGATATACATACGGGCGGTGTAGGTCTTTTCAAACGCCTCTTTAATCATATCATAGGTCAGGCCGTCGATCTTGAGGTCCATCTGGATTGCGGTGATGCCGTTTTTGGTGCCGCCGACCTTGAAGTCCATATCCCCGAAGAAATCCTCAAGTCCCTGGATATCGACCATGGTCATCCAGCGGTCGCCTTCGGTGATGAGGCCGCAGGAGATGCCCGCAACCGGCTCCTTGATCGGGACGCCCGCATCCATCAGCGCGAGGGTGGAGCCGCAGATCGAGCCCTGCGAAGTGGAACCGTTGGAGGAGAGCACCTCCGAAACCAGGCGGATGGTGTAGGGGAACTCCTCGACCGACGGGATCACCGGCTCGAGCGCGCGCTCGGCCAGAGCGCCGTGGCCGATCTCACGGCGTCCGGGGCCTCTCGAGGGACGGGTTTCGCCGACCGAATAGGACGGGAAATTGTAGTGGTGGATATAGCGCTTCTGCTCCTGGTCGTCGATACCGTCCAGCTTCTGCGCCTCGCTGATCGTGCCGAGGGTAGCGATGGTCAGCACCTGGGTCTGGCCGCGGGTGAACATGCCCGAACCGTGGACGCGGGGCAGCAGCGAAACCTCTGCGGCGAGCGGACGGATCTCGTCCATCTTGCGGCCGTCCACCCGTTTCTGCTCGTCGAGCAGCCAGCGGCGGACAATCTTTTTCTGGAGCTTGTAGAGCACCTCGTCCAGCACCGCAGGGTTTTCGGTTTTTTCGTCGAATGCCGCGTGTACCCGGTCGACAATCGGGGCAAGCCGCTCGTCACGGATTACCTTGTTGTCGGTATCGAGTGCGAATTTGACATCCTCGGCGCAGAACGCCTCCACCTCGTCGAACAGGTCGTGCGGGACCTCCATCGACTCAAAGGTAAATTTGGGCTTGCCGATCTCGGCCTGTACCTGCTTGATGAACCGGACCATCTTTTTGATCTCCTCATGGCCCTTGATGATCGCGTCGAGCATAACCTCATTAGAGACCTCGTTCGCGCCCGCCTCGATCATGCAGATGACATCCTCATTGGCGGCGACGGTGAGGTTGAGGTCGCTCATCCGGCGCTGTTCGGCGTCCGGGCAGACGATGATTTCCCCGTTCACCAGCCCGATGTTTGCGCCTGCAATCGGCCCGTTCCAGGGGATATCGGAGATCGAGAGGGCAAATGAGGTACCGATCATGCCGGCAATCTCGGGCAGGCAGTCGGGATCGACCGACATCACTGTCATAACGACCGAGCAGTCATTGCGCATGTCCTTGGGGAAAAGCGGGCGGATCGGGCGGTCAACCAGGCGGGAAGCCAGGATCGCCTTATCCGACGGGCGGGATTCCCGCTTGATGAACGAGCCGGGGATCTTCCCGACCGAGTAGAGCTTCTCTTCAAAATCGACCGAGAGGGGGAAGAAGTCGATCCCCTCGCGCGGCTTGGCGGATGCGGTGACGTTGACGAGCACGACCGTCTCGCCCCAGCGCACCAGCACCGAGCCGTTGGACAGGCCGCACATCTTGCCGGTCTCGAACGTCATGGGGCGTCCGCCGAACGTGGTTTCATAAACCTTGAAATTTTCAAACATGTTACAGTTTCCTCCGTTTCCATTCTTCAAAATTTTCACGGAGCCGGGAACTCTTTAGCAAGTATCTCAACATGCCGGAGCGGTTCCGGGATGCTCAGATAACTGCTAAAAGTGTCGCCGCGGCCCCGTCGTTTCTGGGCTGTGGGATACGCACAGGAAGGCAGACGGTCGATCCGCCTGCCTTCCCTCCATTTCTGTTACTTACGCAGACCCAGCTTCGCAATCAGTGCGCGATAGCGGTTGATGTCCTTTTTCGCAAGATAGCTCAGCATATTCCGTCTTTTACCGACCATCTTCAGCAGACCGCGGTTGCTGTGGTGGTCCTTCGGGTGAAGTTTGCAGTGGGCGGTCAGGTCATTGATCCGTTTGGTCAGGATCGCGATCTGTACCTCCGGCGAGCCGGTGTCGTTTTCATGCTGTTTGTTTGCAAGAATAACTTCCTGCTTTTCTTCTTTGCGCATCATGGCTGTTGTCACCTCAGATTAAAATTTCGTCCGCTTTCTCAGGGGCAGGCGGGTGATTTCCCTGCCTGAAGCAGGCTTGCAGTCCTGTCTCCGGGAAATGGCCGTTTCGAAGGATCATTATACCATAGTTTAGGCAGCTTGTAAAGCATCCATACAGGCCTTTTTGTGGATTTGTGGGTAAAAACGAGGAAAACAATGGATTCCAACGACCGGATTCGTATTTTAAGGACGCTCTCCAGGCCCGCTTTTCCCTTTAAAAAGAGTTTTTTCGGCTGAAACATCTTTTGGCATCCTTCTGGAGACAACGAAAGAACCGCGGACAAGACATCCGATGGCGGCTCAGCCTCGCTCCCAGACTCCGATCCGTCCCGGCAGACGGTCATCCGGCCGGTCGGGGGCCGGTTTCCGGCTGGGTTCGGACTCGGTGATGAAGGGGAGGACCTTCTCCTGCCAGACCGCATACCCTTCCTTGCTCAGATGCAGCCCGTCGAGCTGGTAGTCATACGCGAGCTGCCAGGAGGACTGGTCGAGCAGGGGGAAAAACAGGTCGATGTATTCCAACCCTCGCTCCTCCGCCATCTGCCGGATCGAGCGGTTGACCTGTTCGAGCAGCCGGTTATCCGGCAGGGTGCGTATATCGGTTCGGACCGGCAGCAGGCTCTGGACATAGATGCGGGTTTCGGGCATCGCCTGCTGAAGCCGGTCGAGCAGCCCTGCATAATCTGCACAGACCTCCCTGGGGGCGCGCTCACTGAGGTCATTGATCCCGACCAGCAGAAAGAGTTTCCGAGGCCGCAGGGCAACGACCTGGTCCAGCCGGGCTTCCAGACCGGCGATCCGATCGCCGTCGATCCCGCGGTTGGCGATTTTCAGCGTCTGGGAAAGGGCCTGCCAATCCCCCCGGTAGGTCAGGCTGTCCCCGAAAAAGACAAGATCCGCGGTTTCCCCGCGCGGCTCATATTCCTTCAGCATTTGGGCATATCCCTGTGCATAGCTTTCCCCCCGTGTTTGTGCCAGCTGATCCAGATAGAACGCCTTGTCCGGGTCCGCATGGCGCACCCCGTAGGCGGTCAGGGACAGCGCTGCGCAAACAAGCAGGGCGGCTGCCGCTCCCCATCGCAAAAAAATCCCTCCATTCACATCTTTCGACCGGATTCGACTTTGAACCCTGAAAAAAATCCCCTCCCAGAGGGGCCGGATAGGTGCTTACAAAAGCTGATAGTTGGTGAGAACCTCGCGATGGGTCAGCCATCCGAGGCATTTTTCCAGCATCACCCCATAGCGGGTGTCGGTTCCATAGCTGAAAGTAGTCTTGATCGCCAGTTCGACAAAGCAGGTTGCCCGGTCCATTGCCATGGGGAAGCTGTCCCCGGTGAGCATCGCGCCGGTGAGCACGCTCGCGAAGATGTCCCCTGTGCCGGGATAGGAGGTCGGCACATAGTCGTAGTTTACACACCAGTAGGCGTTCTGACGGCGGTCATAGCCCACGTTGGCGCACTCGCCGGAAGCCAGCTCCGCCCCGGTAATCACCACATACCGCGGCCCAAGCTCGGAGAGCCGCGCCATCATGCTTTTAAGCTGCTGGCGGGTGAGCGGCTCGTGACGGTAGGTCTCCCCCAAGAGCAGGTACGCCTCGGTCAGATTCGGGGTGATGACCGCTGCCGACTGTACCAGAAGGCGGATCTGCTCTACCAGTTCAGGGGTATAGGTGCGGTAGAGCTTGCCATGATCCCCCATCACCGGGTCCACCACCGCAAGCGCGTCCGGATAGGCGGAGATGAAGGATTTCATGTCGCCCGCCTGGGAGGGCCTGGAGAGGAATCCTGAATAGATGCCCTCCAGATCGACCGACAGCCGCTGGTAGTGCTCGACGGTGGGATAGATATAGTCGGAGAGGTCGCGGTGCACCAGCTCGCCAAGCCCGCCGGTGTGGGTGGACATGACCGCAGTAGGGATCGGGCAGACCTGCACGCCCATCGCAGATAGGGTCGGGATCACCACTGCGAGCGAGCTGCGCCCAAACCCGGCCAGCGCGTGGATTGCCGCGACTCTCGGCGGACGGTTGTTCATAAGCGGACACCTGCACTTTCCTCGGTTTTGAAAAGATTCTGGAAATTTGTTTTTCATCGGTACAGCCTGTAGATTTGCCCTGCGAACCGGGCAAACTAGTTCAGGCGGATTCCGCCCGGGCCGACCGGAAAGGGAAGCTCTGAAACATTGAAATAGGGAGGTGGATCAGGATGAACAAAGCAGCTACCACAGCGATGACCGGTGTTGCGGTTGCGATGGCAGCGGGGACTGCGGCCTATATGCTCTCCGGACATGGCAAAAACAGCACCGGCAAAAAGCTCAAACGCAACGCAACCAAGGCGGTCAAGACGCTTGGGAACGTGCTGGACAGCGTGGAATATCTCATGCATTGAGCGGGAAGGGAGGCTTTCGGCTGCGAAAGGCTCCCTTCTTTATATGTTCGGCGCAGCGGGCGCCGTCCCTTTACAAAAGGAACGGCGGGCAAGCGATTAAATCCCGATCTGGCCTTCGGGCAGAACCCGGCGGCTGGAAGGCTCTCTGCGCATTGCGAGCGAGAGCAGGAACGAGACCGGCCCGAGCCTGCCCATATACATCAGCAGGATGAGCAGCCCGCGTGAAATCTGGCTTGCGGCGCCGGTCACCCCCACCGAGATTCCGACCGTCGCAAAAGCGGAAACACTCTCGTAAAACGCGTCAATCCCGCTGATCTCGGCAGCCCCGTCGGTGAGCATCACACAGGCCGCGCTCATCGCGACCGCAGACAGCCCCATCAGTACGACCGCCAGCGATTTGTAGACCGTCCCGTGGTCCAGCCGCCGCCGGAAGACGACGACCTCCTCATCCCCGCGGGCAACCGAGCAGACGGTCGCAGCCAGGACAACCGCAGTCGTACATTTGATGCCTCCCCCGGTCGAGCTGGGTGCAGCGCCGATAAACATGAACAGTGCGGAGAGGACCTTGGTGCTTCCCCGCATCAGGTCGCAGGGGAACGAGTTGAACCCTGCGGTGCGGCAGGTCACCGAATAGAACCAGGCGGCTCCCAGGCGCTGCGCGTTGTTTGGCAGTGCGCCGAGGGTGGCCGGGTTGGTCCACTCACAGGCCAGCGTCATGAGCATACCGGAAAGGAGCAGGATGCCGGTTGCCGCCAGCACCACCCGGGTGTGGAGCAGCAGGGTGCGGGTGCGGCGGTACTGGAACAGGTCGTAATAGACCACAAAACCAAGCCCGCCGGCAATAATCAGCGCGCTGACCGTCCCCATGATCAACGGGTTTCCGTTATAGTTGGTGAGCGAAGAGAACAGACCCTGACCGCCGAACAGGTCAAAGCCCGCATTGCAGAATGCCGAAACCGCGGTAAAGATCGAAAAAAAGATGCCTTGCGCACCGTACTGCGGCACCAGCGCGATCATCAGCAGGAGTGCGCCGGCCCCCTCCGCAGCGAGCGCGCCGCCCACCACCAGCCGGAGCAGCGGACGTATGGTGAATTCCTGCGTACCGATAGATTCGCGCGCGAGGTCGAGGTTTCGGCGTTCCAGCCGCCGGCCGACCGCCATGGAAAAAAAGCTGGTCATCGTCACCAGCCCGAGGCCGCCGGTCTGGATCAGCAGCAGAATCACACACTGTCCGAATCCGGTCCAGTGGGTGTAAGTATCATAGATTACCAGCCCGGTGACACAGGTTGCCGAGGTGGCGGTGAACAGGCAGTCGAGCAGCGGGGTCCAGCTGCCATCCCGGCTGGAGGCCGGCAGCATCAGCAGGAAAGTCCCGATGAGGATCACCATTGCAAAGCTGACCGCGATGATCCGGGCCGGAAACCGGAAGAGGAACCGGAACCGCGCCTCCTTCCGTCCGCGCCCAAACGGCTCCGGGCGGGAGATGCGGACCGGGAACGACCCGGTCACGGCTCCCTTTTGACCGTGAGAAACCGCTTGGCTTCCCGGATCAGGTTTTTGTCATTGCGGAAGGTGACCAGCCCGTCCGCCTCATCCAGCAGGCACCAGCGGTAATCGCTGATCTCCTCCTCCTGTTTGGTGACAGTGTCATCTGCTTCCGGGCTTGCCAGAAAATAAACCACCTGCTTTTTGACATGCGGCTTGGGAAAATATTCAACACTCTGCCGGAACCCGTCCATCAGGCGCACATCCAGCCCGGTCTCCTCCTTGATCTCCCGCAGAGCGGTTTGCAGCTCGTTTTCTCCCGATTCGACATGCCCCTTGGGGAAAGACCAGTGGCCGCCGCTTTTATGCTTAATCAGCAAAAGCTCATATTTTTCCTTTCGTTTGCGGTAGACCAGCGCACCGCACGATTTTTCACGCAACATTTTAATCGTCCTTCCTGCCGCGGCGCCGGACCGCGCCGCATGCCTCCTGTGTGCAGAACACGAAATTATGCTGTTCAGGGCCTGTACGGAACCCTTCCGGAGCGGTAAAAAAACCGGCTGACCATTGTAGATGCGGGTCCGAAATACAGGGCTTTTAATAATATACCACGTTTGGGGCCGGTTTAAAAGTAGTATTTTCTGTTTTTTGCAGAGCGCAGCCAGCGCTTAAAACCACATTGGCTCTGCGCCCTGAAAATGTGGCGCCGGGCCATTCTGATAGGGGTCGTAGCGGTTTTCGTTGCAGCCAAACTCCTTTAAAAAGCGGATTTTGCAGTCTGCCGTCCATTGGATCAGCGATATTCCATCAAAGGACTCTGTCCTCCCGCCATCCACAGTATTTTTAAAATACCATTCCACAACCGTTTGCTCCCCTTTGTGGAAAAATTGTTTGATCTCCCATTGCAGAACGGTCCCGCGTGTGTTCCACTCGTCGAACCAGAGCCTGATTTTTTCGATCCCGTGGTATTCGGGCCCCCAGCTTTCGATGTAAACCGCGTGCTCGTCAAAAATCGCTTCGATCCCCACATTGCTTTTTTGGAGCCACATCGCAAACCATGACCGTATGACAGCCTCCCGTTTATCGGTTTTATCCATAGAGCGCTCCTTTCAAGATGCCGCGTACAGGGCATCTGTATTCAGCTATTTTCCAGACCGGCGCTGAATAAAATGATTATAGCATACGCGGCGGGATACGCGCAAGGGACCGCCCTGCCCGGCTCATAGAGTGCTGTTCAGCAGTGAGATGTCCCCCCTTCGGGAAGGCAGGCTGTACATCAGCCGATTTTTTAAAATTTTATCTCCACAAACAGGGATATTTGTGCTATACTGTTTTTGTTCCAACAATTTTCTGATAAAAAGAGGGTCTGTATGAATCTGCTTCGTAAACTGCTGCGTGGAATCTATTATTTCTGCGTAGGCATCAAAACCGCATGTTCCGATCTGATCGAATGGTACACCTCCAACAAGAATATCCCCCGCCCCCTGCGAAACCGGGCGTCCTTGCTGGTGCTCCTGCTGGCCGTGGCCGCTGGCGGTTGGGGTCTGGCTTCGATGCTGGGAAGCGGCGGCATTGAGGGGCGTCAGGTCTCCGCAAAACCGGATGAAACTTCGAGCAGCCAGGAAGAGCCTGCATCTTCCTCCACGCCGGAACAGTCGGAACCGGAGGAGTCCACGCCGGAGCCCGGGCCGGAGGAAGACAGTTCCTCCGAGCCGGCAGAGCAGGCGGAAAAGGTTGACGCGGTTGCAGCTGCGACACGGTATCAGCCGATTACCGCTGAAAAATTGTCCGCCACGATCACCGAGCGGGTAAATCAATATTATGAAGCAGGTATCGTATCCAATGAGGGAGGCGGCTCCGCCGGTGCGGGAGTTGTCTATACCCCGCCTGCATCGGGCGACATCGCGGCATGGAAGGCGATCAACCCGGATGTACGGGGGTGGATTTCGATTTCCAATACCAACATCAGCTATCCGGTGGTTGTGGGGCCGTATACCGACTACTATACCCATCGGGACGTCTATAAAAATGCAAGCCGCAACGGGTGCATCTGGTTCGATTCGGATACCCGGTTCGATTCCAAGGGGGAAATCCTCTCGCAGAATGCGGTGATCTACGGCCATAACTGGACCAACTGCTGGAGGCCGGTCAATATCGGGAATCCGAACGACGTGATGTTCGCACAGCTTGCGGCATACGACAATGCTGCATTTGCCGCCGCCAACCCGTATATCCGGGTTACCACCCAGGGCGGAGACCACCTTTATCAGGTGTTTAGCGTCTTTTACACTACGCTCGATTTTGCCTACAATTATGCGGACGGTTCGACCATCCCGGGGATCATCAGCACCGCGAAAGCTAAGAGCATCCACAACTTCAATGTCTCGGTCGGCTCGAGCGACCAGTTTATCACCCTGTCGACCTGTACCCGGATCCTGGGGCAGCAGCTGGGTGAGAACCAGCGGTTTGTGGTGATGGCGAAGAAGATTTCCTAATCCGGCGTATTTCCCACAGGAGAACAAAACCATGTTGAAAGATTTGATATTTGGCATCCTCCGTCCTTTCCTGACCGCCTATGCACTGATACGGTATGGGAGCATCTGGGGGTTAAAGGAACATCTGATGCGCCGCCCGAGCAAGCTGCTCCGCCTGACCTATGGCCACTTCTTTTTGCAGCGGGGGAGTTTTGTCGGGCTGACGAGCGAAATTGCGGGGGTACCATGTTTCCCACACGGGATTCAGGGGATTTTCATTTCGAATACGGCAAAGCTCGGTAAGGACGTGGTAATCTTCCAGCAAGTGACGATCGGGTCGAACAATCTGCCCGATACCAAAAAGCCGGGCAGCCCAACGATCGGAAACAATGTCTATATCGGGGTTGGAGCCAAGGTCATCGGGGGAATCACAATCGGGGACAACTGCCGGATTGGAGCGAATGCGGTGGTTTATGAGGATATGCCGCCGAATTCGGTCGCGGTCTGCGCGGCGACCCGGATCATCTCCAAAGATGGCGAACCGCTCGACAATACCTACCGCACGACCCTCGATGGGGTGGATTACGTTTTCCAAGACGGCAGGCTGCACAGAGCGGAACCGTCGTAATGGAACATTCGGGCAAGTTTTGCAAGCGTGAGGGAATTTGGTTTTTTGGGTTTCTGGAATCCCATGAAAGTGGAGGCTGCTGAAAGAGCCGCCCTGGTCAAAGGGAGAGATCAATCAAAGGCCGTATCACCGGTTCGGGTGATACGGCCTTTTTGCAAAGCAGGGTATAGAGG
>Ga0137306_101840_pt1 | contig 19876 bp, 18 predicted proteins | sample Inofroosms_March_FD_97187 | JGI IMG/M metagenome (GOLD analysis project Ga0137306, IMG submission 97187) | Mouse cecal microbial communities from Vienna, Austria - N-Acetylneuraminic and N-Acetylglucosamine D2O microcosms_March | ecosystem: Host-associated > Mammals > Digestive system > Large...
TACGATATTCTATTTTGCAGCTCTTCTTATAGCATGCGATTCCATACACATGAATTGTCCGCATCCCTTTCTTCTGAAGCACATCCGTATAACCCTTATTCTTAATCAGTGTCATTGCCTCTTTTCAGGCAGCATCAAAACTCCCCTACTTTAAAATTATTAAGTCCTGTAAAAATGCTTTCCTTTGCGATTCTCAGACACCCTGTAATCACGGCAAAATAGAGATTTTTGTTGGTTTTCAATACCTGGCTGAATACAGAACGTATCAGCCGCACCATCTGTGGATAATATCCATTTTGATATGCCTTATTAAGCGGCACATCATATTCGTCAATTAACACAATAGCCTGTGTTCCATAATGCTTATACAGAAGCCTTGTCAGAAGCTGGAGACTGTTATGAAGATAAGCTGAAGAGTGCTGCTTGTGTTCCAATCTCGAAAAAGGATTTGAGCATATCCTTAAAAAACTCAATCCCTATTGGCAGCTTCATTTTCTGCTTCATACTGTCACTCACCCCTTCCTACAGACTCATTGTTCTTTCTTAATCCTAACATAACCTATACTTTATATCAATGTTCTCATACCTTATAAATCTTGTATTAACTTTCAAAGCTACTGTTCACGGGTTAGGAATTCGCTGAATCTTCGCCAGACGGGATCACAGGGGATCCGGACTTAAGAGCATTGCATAATTAACGTTGAATAATGTGCATGATATTTTTGTCAGGACAAGGCGGAGGAATAAGGCGATGCAGTACTGGCAGAAATAGCTGGTGCAGAATTCACCATTAATTACGCAATGCTGTACTAGTATAACCCACACTAATTAACCGTACATTTCGCTGGCCTAAATTTCCATCTGCCGCGTTGTCGTCAATCGACGCAGCCACCGCTACGCCTCATTCCTCCGCCTTGCAGGCTGAAAATTTATCCTGCGCGAAAATGTACTGGTAACTAGTGTGGATTATACTAGCCCCTTGTTCTCTCAAAAACCATTGCACGAAACGCGGCAGTCTCATCTCCGTTTTTACAGGAAAACTGCATATCGGTTCCTTTTACCGGACAGAAGCCCGCACGCTCCAGTGCGCAGACCAGGCCGGCATATGCGCTGTCATCCTCGAAGCGCTCTACACTGACCAGATGTCCCTGAGGTTTCACCAGCGCGGCAAGCTCCCTGGCATACTTTCTATGCCTCTTTATCTGTTCCTTTTCGGACAGCGGAGCCATCCTGGCTTCTTCACAGAGAGCCCTCCACTTGATGTTTTCATGCACGGTACGGCTGGAAAACAACGTATCGCACTGCCTCTGTCCCGACACCCCCGAAACAAAAAAACGCACATTACCAAGCTGAAGGCTCCCTGCAAGTTCCTCTGCCACAGTAACAGCATTCCTGGAAAGCTCCAGTCCTGTCACAGACAGATCCGGACACCGCAGTGCAAGAAAACAGGTCAGAATCCCGTTCCCACAGCCAATGTCAAAAAGGTCTCCCTCTAAAAAACGTTCAGATTCAAGCAGATATTCCATAACCCTCCGGAAAAACACACGGTCATAAAAAGAAGCTGCCAAAAGGCTCATCTTGAGACTCTGATTCAGGTAATCAACAAGCTCCCCCTGGCGGCGAAGGTACTCTGTTTCTCCAGTTCCATATAGCATCCGCTCCTCCGACCGGTCAAACAGCTCCGTCAGCCGCTCAATATGCCTCTCCCCTTCCTCTTTTCCATATGATTCGGTCAGCGCTGTATCCAGCTCAGTAATCCTGCAGATGCCGATCCTTGAAAGATATTCTTTTATTTCCAAATCCAATGAAGCTCTCCTCCTTTTTCTTTGAACTTTTGTTCAACTTATGGTAATTAAAGCCCGACAGGAGGAATCAACAACGCTGATCCCGCAGCCCGCACCCATAGCGCAAGTATAACACAAGCTGCTATTTTTGGCTACCTTAACCCACAGTCTAAATCCAGCGGGATTGAGGACGCCTTATTCCAAAATCCTAATACCGACAGGAGTAATCATTGAACGGCGCTGTTTAGCGAACCGTTTGTCTATGTTGTGTGTGATGAAGATTATCGGGAGAAGACAGGAGCGCTCCTGTAAATCTTTGATGTTTTATTCTGAAGTTTTTGTGTTTCCTCTTGCATTCTCCTCCAAAACGTACTACAATAGATAACTGTTTAAGGGGAAACTAATTAATAAAAATATTTTTAGGGGAGATTTTTATGAGTATCAGAGACAAAAACAGATTGTTTACAGACAGCTATAACCAGGATGACAATTACAAGGATGTCCTGTCTGTCCTTTCACAGCTTGATGATAAAGCCGACATTGATTATGTCAAAGAAAACTACCAATATGAGCAGAAATGCACTTCCCGGCATCCCCGTTTGGATTTTCATCCCTTGCAGAATGCCGCAAAGTTCTTTCAGTTTCTCATACAGAAAAGATGTGCCTGAAAAAGTGTACGAAAAGGAGACATTCCAGAAGCCTATGAAAGCTTCTGGAATGTCTCCTTTAATGCCGGGTAGATTTTTCTGAATTTTTGGTATCTTTCTTCATATTTATCGGACAGCTCTTCATCCGGCTCCACGGTATCAATAACCTTCACAAGCTTTTCTGCCGCTTCCTCCACGCTTCCATACTCTCCGCAGCCAACTGCTGCCAGTATAGCCCCGCCGTAGCCCGGACCTTCCTCGCTTTCGATTATATCTACCTTAAGATTCATGACATTCGCAATGATTTTTTTCCAAAGCGGACTCTTGGCCCCGCCGCCGCAGATCTTCGTACGGCTGACCTGAACGCCCAGACTTTTTGCCACCTCAAGGGAATCCCTAAGTGCAAATGCCACACCCTCTAATACTGCCTGTGTCATATCCTCTCTTGTTGTATCCATCGTCATTCCGATAAATGTTCCTCTTGCCTTCGGGTCATTATGGGGCGAGCGTTCTCCCATAAGATACGGAAGATAGAATACCTGGTTCTCTCCAAGCTTCGTAATTCCGGCCTGCTCGGCGGCAAAATCCGTTGTCTTAAGAATCTCCTCATTCCACCACTTGTTGCAGGATGCAGCGCTTAGCATGCAGCCCATAAGATGATAGCTCCCGTCTGCATGGGCAAAGGAATGGAGGGCGTTATTTTCATCCACCCCGAAGGTTTTGCTGGAGATAAAGACGGTTCCAGAGGTTCCGAGGGAAATGTTGCACATACCGTCTCCTACTGTCCCTGTTCCTACTGCTGCTGCTGCATTATCCCCCGCTCCGGCAATAACCTTAACCTGGTCTGAAAGTCCTGCTGCTTCTGCAAGTTCCGGCTTCAAGGTTCCCACTACCTCATAGCTCTCATACAGCTTCGGAAGCTGCTCTTTCGTCACACCGCAGATTTCCATCATATCTTCCGACCAGCATTTATTTTTTACATCCATAAGGAGCATACCGGAAGCGTCTGAATAATCCGTACAGTGTACACCGCTCAGGCAATATGCCAGATAATCCTTAGGAAGCATGATCTTCGCAATCCTTGCAAAATTCTCCGGCTCATTTTCCCGCATCCAGAGAAGCTTCGGCGCTGTAAAACCTGCAAATGCAATATTTGCCGTATACTCTGACAGCTTCTCCTTTCCGATTACCTGATTCAGATAATCCGTCTCCTTCGCCGTACGCCCGTCATTCCATAAAATCGCGGGCCGGATCACCTGGTCATCCTGGTCAAGGGCGACTAACCCATGCATCTGCCCGCCAAAGCTGATGCCCGCCACCTGTGACCGGTCGCTTCCATCTAATAATTCGGCAATTCCTTCCATCGTCTTCTCATACCAGTCCTCCGGTCTCTGCTCCGACCATCCAGGATGGGGGAAAAATAACGGATATTCTTTTGATACGATCTTATGTATTTTTCCCCCGCCATCCATAAGCAGAAGCTTGACAGCTGAGGTTCCAAGGTCAATTCCTATATATAACATTTCTTCCTCCTACTACTTTTTAAGATACGGTTCACGCCCCGAAAGGCTGTTCGTTACTATTCACGGCCTAGGAGGCCGCTCATAGTAACGATTCGGGACGGCGCTGTATATTATTTCCATGGATTCTCTGTCGGATATCTGACGCCTGCCGGCTGATTATAGCCAATCTCTTCTACTGGAACGCCAATATACTTAAACACCTCAAACAATGCCTTCCCGTGATTTCCAAATGCAACCGCGCCGTGATGCGGATAGTTCTTCTCAATCAGCACATGGCGGTAAAATCTGCCCATTTCCGGAATTGCAAAGATACCGATTCCCCCGAAAGATCTCGTTGCCACCGGAAGTACCTCACCCTGGGCAATATATGCGCGGAGCTTACAGTCAGCCGTGCTCTGCAGACGGTAGAAGGTAATGTCGCCAGGCATAATATCTCCTTCCAGGGTTCCCTGTGTTACTTCCTCTGGAAGTGCCCTCGCCATGATAAGCTGATACTTCATCTCACAGAATGACAGCTTCTTTGACGCCGTATTTCCGCAGTGGAATCCCATAAATGTATCCTTATGGGTATAGTCAAATTTTCCTTCGATATCCTCTTTGTACATGTCTGCCGGAACATTGTTATTAATATCCAGCAGAGTCACAATATCCTCACTGACTACGGTTCCGATAAATTCACTTAAGGCTCCATAGATATCCACTTCGCAGGACACAGGAATCCCCTGTGCAGTCAGACGGCTGTTCACATAGCACGGCACAAATCCGAACTGTGTCTGGAATGCCGGCCAGCATTTTCCTGCGATTGCCACATATTTACGATATCCTCTGTGATCCTTAATCCAGTCCTTAAGAGTAATTTCATACTGGGCAAGCTTCGTCAGAATCTCCGGCTTCTTATTTCCTGCTCCAAGCTCCTCTTCCATCTCCTTTACCAGGGCCGGAATTCTCTCATCTTCCGCATGCTTATTAAATGCCTCAAAAAGATCAAGCTCTGAGTTTTCTTCAATCTCAACACCAAGGTCATACAATGGTTTGATCGGCGCATTACATGCCAGGAAGTTCAGCGGTCTTGGTCCGAAGCTTATAATCTTCAGATTACTAAGCCCGATAACTGCTTTTGCAATCGGACGGAACTCGTGAATCATATCCGCACATTCCTCTGCAGTCCCAACCGGATATTCCGGGATATAAGCCTTTACATTGCGGAGCTTTAAGTTGTAGCTAGCATTTAACATACCGCAGTATGCATCGCCTCTTCCCTGAATCAGATTGTCCCCACGCTCCTCTGCTGCTGCAATGAACATCTTCGGTCCTTCGAAATGCTTTGCAAGAAGAGTCTCTGAGATCTCCGGCCCAAAGTTTCCAAGATAGACAACAAGTGCATTGCATCCTGCTTTCTTAATATCCTCCAGCGCCTGAACCATGTGAATCTCACTCTCGACAATACAGATTGGACATTCATAGATCTCCTCTGCTCCATATTTCTCCCTATAGGCCTTCATCAGCGCCTCGCGCCTTGTAACGGACAGGCTCTCTGGAAAACAATCTCTGCTTACTGCTACTACTCCGATTTTTAATTGTGGCATGTTATTCATAATAATCTACTTCCTTTCTTTCATATAAAATTTGTACTGCTCTGTACCTTCGCAGTCACATGCAAAAATCCATTTTAAATCGCCTTCGGCAATGGCTTTTTTGTGCGGCTGCAGCCTGCGCTCCCTCTTTCGGAGTGCGGATCTTTGTTACAATTCAATATTCTCTCCCTTTAACCCGCAGAAGGCACCTTCGATTCCCGCCTCCTCATGGGCAATGAGCCATTTATTCTTTGCTGCAATAAGACGCTCCTCCCCCGATTCTCCCACCGGAAAATCAAGCTCCGTATTCGTTCCCGCAGGGAGTACTACGACTGCCCGGAAGCCTGTCTCTGCTGTCATGCACGGTGCATAGTGAAGCGTTGTGGCGTACATCTCCACCACGGTTCCCGCCGGGACAAAAAATGCCTCTATCTGTGAAGTATCGTAAGTATAATCCTCCTTCACATCCTGCTCCATACCTACCAGGAGAATCATATCCGTAACCGCAACATTGATCTCCGAAGAGCGATGGTATTCCAGGGCATTCAGCTTTTTATTCTTCCCATTGCAATATCCGATCTGTATCGGAAGTCCTCCAAATGCCCGGTTTTTGAATTCCCGCACCGCCGGAAGCGCCTCCAGCTCCTCTACAGAAGGCACATAGATGACCTCATCCGGAAGCGGCGTATGCTTCATTGCCTCCAAAAGACCTGAAAGAGAGTACCCTTCCAGGACACGCCCATATTTTCCAAAAGACTTGTCCGTAACCTTTTGTACATTCATGCTATTTTCCCTCCTTGCCTGTTTCTAAAACTCTGCTATTGTTATCATAGCAGACCGCTTTATCTTTCTCGACCTATTACTGGTCAGAATATGGGACATTTCTTGTCCTTTTTTATTGAAAGAAAGGCTTTACACTAAAATAACCAGTTGATATAATAAAGATACTAGATAAACGTTTCTCAATAGAAAGCAGGTGGAAATATGCCCAGTATAACAGATATTGTAAAAGATTCTGTCGTTGAGTTTTCCCGGCTGCAAAACTGGATGCTATCGGCAAAAAGTAATAATGATATGCAAACATATAATATGATGTTTGAGCGTTACAGGGAATTAAAAGTTATTCTTACGGTTGCCGGTGTCTGTCTGACAGAACTTGACAGAATTAAAGAGTAGCAGAGCAGAACGAGTAAATTATAACAACAAAAAAGGGGTAAAGTCTCTACTAATCTTCAGAGACTTTATACCTTTTTTATTCATGTAAGGACATCCATGCCCGTATAGATATTTGACTGGAGATAAGCATATGGAATTGGCACAGAAAATTTTACTGTTGGAGGATGATCAGAGCCTGAACCGCGGAATCGCTCTTACCCTTGGAAAGGCCGGGTATGCCGTAACCCCCGCATTTACACTGGAAGAGGCTTATGCCTGCCTGGAAAGGGAGCACTTCTCCCTGATCATCTGCGACATCACTTTGCCAGACGGCAGCGGTCTCGACCTGGGGCGGAAGGTTCGTCAGAGCAGCAATACTTATTTTATCTATCTGACAGCTCTCGATTCTGAGATTGATATCGTAAATGGATACGACGCCGGGGCTGATGATTACATTACCAAGCCATTTTCCCTCATGGTTCTTGTGTCCAAGGTTAATGCACTCATGCGCCGGATCGGCGGCGTGCAGGAATCCGGAAGCATTCTGACATGCGGGGAACTTACAGTGAACTGCCGGGAGATGAAGGTATACAGAGAGGGCCAGGAGGTTGCTCTGAGCAAAAAAGAGCTGCAGCTTCTCATATATCTTCTGGAGAATGCAGGACGTATTGTATCAAAGGAGAATATTCTGGAACACATCTGGGATGTGGACGGACAATTCATAGATGAAAATACAGTAACCGTCAACATCAGCAGGCTGAAAAATAAACTGGAGACAGATGCGGTCTCCAATGTACGAGGATTGGGATATATATGGAGCGGAAACGTAATTCGAAAATAAGAAAATACTTTATCTTCTATCTGATATTCTTTGTTTTTTTCTCTTCTTTTATGTTCTTCCTTGCAAGACATGAAACCTCCCTGGACCGTCAGAGGATGCTTGCACTCATAAGCAGCCATCCTGAGCTTGAGGCAGAGATCCTCTCTGCCTGGGAGAAACTGGACAGTCCCCTTCCTCTCAGAGAATCCTCATCTGATGGTATGGATAAGACAAGCCAGATACTGGACCGGGTTGAAAAGAAATACGGATATAGTTCTAATTTCCTGGAATCCGCAAAAGAATTATGGATGTTCTGGGGCATCGGTCTTTGCGCAGGCACCTTATTGATTGCCGCTCTGTGGTATCAGTCGCGGAGGGAAGAAGAAGCACTTCAAAACAGTCTCCAGGACTTATATGAATGTCTGGAACAGTTTCGTGAAGGCTGGTTTACAGATATTCCGGATTACGAGAATAATCCGGAAACAGATACAGGGGAATGGATGCACATATGGGAATCTCTGAGGGAACTTGGCATCTATTTTGAAAGTCTCAGACAGGCTCTTAAGAAAGAAGAAAGTCACACAAAGTCCCTGATTACAGACATTTCCCACCAGTTGAAGACACCGCTTGCCTCCCTTAAGATGTGCCATGAACTGGCATCAGCAAGCCCGCTCTCACAAGACGAACAAAGAGAATTCCAGGAACAGGAAGCGCGTGAGATTGAGAAACTGGAAATCCTTCTGAAGGAACTAGTGAATCTGTCGCGGCTTGAGACAAACATGATTCAGCTTGACTCCGTCTCTGCAAGCCTTAAGGATACGATCTCCGGAGCAGTCAGCCAGGTTTATATGAAAGCAAAAAATAAGGACATCTCGATCCAGGTGGAGATGGCGCAGGATCTGACCATTACCCATGATGCAAAATGGACAGGGGAAGCCTTCGTCAACATTCTAGATAATTCCATAAAATATTCTCCAGGGCATACGGCTGTTACGGTACGCGTAACAGCCCTGGTTTGTAATGTCCTGATTGAGATCGAAGACGAAGGGATTGGCATCAGGAAAGAAGATTTTACCAAAATCTATCAGCGGTTTTACCGTGGAGCCCTGGCTAAGAACATGTCAGAAGAGGGCGCAGGCATCGGATTGTATCTCGCAAGAATGATACTGGAACGCCAGGGCGGAACCATATCCGCAAAGCGCCGGACAGGAAAGGGGACTGTGTTCAAAGTTACATTGCCTCATCATTCCACCCCCCCTGTCTCCCCGATACACAGCCGCTCATAAATCAAACCGCAATTGCCATTTGAACTTCATAACATAAACCATGCAAACTAACGCAAGTTAAGCTTTTAAGAAAATGCTTCAACTTACATCGTCAAAAGCTTTTCCTTTATCCTCCAGATCAATATCAATCTAGGTTCCTAAAAGCTTACTTTTGGGAGCATCGTCATTCAATTCCAGAATAATATTGCTTAACTTCACTTACAAAACTGTTATAGTTCTTGTAAGGGTTTTGCAATATATGGATATTATAATAAAAGTCATCAATCAGTCAAACCATGGAGGTAGCTATATGAAAACAGACAGCAGTAAAATATTAGTCTTAGAGGATCTAGTAAAATATTACGGTTCAGGCGAAAGCCTGGTGCGGGCGGTTGATCACACTAGCCTGGAGATTGAAAGAGGAAAATTCACAGCAATTGTAGGCCGTTCCGGCTCCGGCAAGTCTACGCTCCTGCATCTGATCGGCGGACTGGACAGACCTGATGAAGGAAAGGTATGGATTGAGGGAAAGGACATCTTCTCTCTGAAGGATGACAGACTGGCCGAATTCCGGAGAAAAAAGATCGGCTTCATCTTCCAGGATTTCAATCTGATCCCCTCCCTGAATGTATGGGAAAATATTGTGCTTCCCCTTGGATTAGATAACCGGAAGCCAAAAAAGCAGGATATAAAAGAAGTGATCAGCCGGATTGGGCTGACGGACAAGGAAGAGACCATGCCAAACGCTTTGTCCGGGGGACAGAAGCAGAGGACAGCCATTGCCAGGGCACTGGTGACAAGGCCGGCGATCATCCTGGCGGATGAGCCTACCGGAAATCTGGATTCACAGACAGAGCTGGAGGTCATGAGCCTGATGAAAAGCTGCGTGACGGATTTCGGGCAGACACTGGTCATGATCACACACGATGAAATGATTGCGCAGATGGCGGACCGGGTAATTGAGGTTGCAGACGGTAAGGTGGTGAATTGCTGATGAAGATGACAACAAGAGTCGCATTCGACAACATGAAATATGGAAAGAGTAAAAATATTCTGATTGGAATCGCAATCTTCCTGACAACCATGCTCCTGTTCATAGTCCCCACAGTGGGGAAAGGATTTATTGACCTGCAATTTGCGGCTACAAATGAACTGTACCCCTCATGGCATGCCCTTTACCGGAATGTAGATTCTGACACTGCCAGACAGTTGGCGGCACATCATGATATTTCCAGATATGGCCTCCGAAGCGATGCCGGATATTTTAATCTTAAGGATGCCAGAATTTCCATGATGTATATGGATAAGGTAGGCATGGAATTGTACAGGATAAATCTTGCAGAGGGACAGTATCCCCAGGAAGAGGATGAGATTGTCATCTCTCCCGGAATACTGCATGAGCTTGGCCAGGAGGGCGGCATAGGCGACACCATCACAGTCCCTTATCAGATCTTCCGGGGCGGAGAGCTGGACCTTACACAAGAAAAAAATTTCCGGATCTGCGGATTCCTTAAAGATAGCGACACAGGCCTGGAACAGAGAACCTATACATCCCTTATATCAGAAGCATTTTTAAAGGAAGAGATTCCCGGGGAAGAACTCTCCTACCGTTTCCTTCTTCAGATTAAGGATACCGGAGATCCTACAACAGATGATCTTGAAATAAAGATCAACAATATTGCAAAACAATTTGGAATCCCAGAAAATGACATCAATATTAATAGTGATTACCTGATGGCAAATTATGTGGATCCCTCTACGCTTCCGGCAATTGTCATCATTATGGCCATCATCATGCTGGCAGGCGCCATCACGGTCTACAGTATCTATTATGTGTCCATGAGCCAGCGGATTCAGGAATTCGGAAAACTAAAAGCCATCGGCGCTACAAGACGCCAGATCCGTCAGATCGTGCTGCGGGAGGGACTTTGCATTGCTGCCCTTGCCATCCCGGCAGGCCTTCTAATTGGTACACCAGTATCCAAAGCTATCCTTAAGGCATTTACAGTCTTTGCCAACAGAGACAGCCAATATATGAGCGTGCTCACAGAACTCCTTGAGACCGGGAAGGTGAGCATCTGCTCCTGGTGGATTTACCTTCTTGCTGCCATCGTAACGCTTGGCACTGTGTACTTTTCTCTTGTCAGACCCATGCATGTGGCGGCAAAGGTCTCTGAGGTAGAGGCAATGCGCATGCAGGATACAGGGAAAAACCGGAAAAGCTGCAGGAAGGGATATGAGTATCTGTCCGTCAGCCGCCTAACCTGGAGAAATCTTACACAGAACAAGAGAAAATGTCTGATAACAATCCTCTCCATGGCTGCCACCGGAATCTTTCTGATGGTAGTAGCCACCGTCACGTCCTGCGCCAACCCGAAAGAAAGTGCAGGCAGCTCCATTGTAGGCCAGTATGAGGTCTTTCCTGTTATAGAAGAAAACAACAAAGAGCATCCTGAACGGAAATGGACGGAGATACAGAAGAATAATCCTATGGATGAAACACTGAAAAATCAGATCGAAGAGCTCCCGGGAGTAGACCGGGTGGATGCCTTCACAAACATCCAGGTAACAGGAGACCCATTTGACGAAGCAAATGACGTAAATTTCATTAATGGAATTCCAGAGGAATATGCCCGGGAGTTAGAAAAGAGCATCACCCGGGGGCAGGTCACCTATGAGGAACTGAAATCAGGAGATAAGGTTATTATAGACCGCGCCCTCCTGCACTGGTATCCGGATCTTGATATAGGGCAGAAGCTAAACCTGACAATTCATGACGGGGACCGCTCCTACAATAAGGAAATCGAAATTGCCGCAATCGGAAATTACGGAAGCGGTCTAACCAACTATGCCTACCTGCTTATGGCAAAGGAGGCGGCAGACAGCTTATGTGAAAATAATTCAGTCTGCTTTTACCATGTGATCGCAGACCAGGACTATGACCCGGCATTGGAAAAGTCCCTGAGGGATATCGTAAATACATCCGGAAGACTGGAAATGCGGACATGGAAAGAACAGTATGACCATTATAAATCATCCATGACAATAACCAGCGGGGCCTGTTATGCATTTCTTGGCGTACTTGCCGCAATCAGCATCCTAAACCTGATTAATACCATGATCAACAGCGTCCATGTACGAAAAAAGGAGCTTGGCATGATGCAGGCAATCGGAATGTCCGACTCACAGCTTATGAAAATGCTGCAGATGGAAGGACTATTCTATACACTCGGCACACTGGTAATATCCATCGGCCTCGGAAGCCTTGCCGGATATCCGGTATTCCTGTATGCAAAAGAAGAAGGATTGTTCGAGATTACGACCTATCATTATCCACTGACAGCCGCAATAGTTATATCTGTGGTGCTTCTGCTGATACAGGTTCTTCTCGCAGCAGGGCTCTCCCGGTCCGTCAGGAAGAATTCCCTGATCGAAAGAATCCGGTTTAGTGAATAATCATAAACAATAGCAAAGGGGCGACAGCCCCTTTGCACATTCGTAATTATAATGTGAAAATCAGTTCTATTCCGAATCCGCTTTCAAAAGGGAGCCGGGAGGTGAGATGAACTTCTATACACAGCTTTTCCGCATACTTACGAACAAGATATAATCCCATACCGGTTGCTTTCTGCCGATTAGGATAGTTTCCCGTAAACCCCTTATCAAAAACAAACGGCGCGTCTTCGGTGGGCACTCCTTTACCATTATTGTGAATAGCAAGGTAGATTTTATCATCCGTCTGTCGCATAGCAATGGATATTCTGCCGGCAATGCTGTCCGAGTATTTAACAGCATTGCTGAATAGCTGAGACAAAATAAACAGAACGATTTTTCGGTCTGAGGCGATTTCCAACGAAAGCAGCTCCTCTGTCAGTAAAATCTTTTTTTCATTTATAAAGGGACGATATTCCGAAAGCGCCTCCCCTACACATTCATCCAGCCGGAAATGTGTAAATTTGATATCAGAATGCTCCGCCTGCAGGCGGGCATAATATAAAATCCGTTCCACATCCTCGTTTAGCTGGTGCTGAATGTAATTCATCCTTGCGTAAACATAGGGGGAAATTTCATCACGGTGATTGTTGCATACCAAGGTTAAAAGAGACAGAGGTGTTTTGATTTCATGCACCCATGCTTCAATATACTCCCGGTATTCAGATAGTTCCACCGCCTTCTCATTGACAAGTGACTGTTCTGAAAGGAAACGCGTGCAAAGCTCACGTACTGTTTCGTTATTATCAAAGTGTTCCAACAGTCTTTCCTGTGCTTTTTCGTCAGGATTCTCAAAGAAATCCCCAAATGTCGCCTTCTCTTTTCTCCTCCTGTAAACCTCTGCAGACAATCCTGCCGCCAGGACAAGCAGTGTAAACAGCAGCAGAAACAAAGACATATACTGGAGAGCTTCGCGGCGTATAATCCATGTCGCAAATATAAAGACAATATTCGTAGTAAAAAGCAGTAATATCCAATACCATGTCTGCCTGATTAACCGCTTCATATACCGCCCACCTCTAAAACATAGCCCTTTCCTCTGATATTTCGGATAACAACTTCCATACCAGTCTCCGACAGATTTTTGCGAAGTCTGCTCATATTGACCTGCAGGATATTTTCATCCACAAATTCTTCCGTACCCCAAACTGCGGAAAACAGATCGCTTTTGCTGACAATATCCGGATACCGTTCTATCAGCAACTTCATAATTTTCCCTTCTGTTTCCACAAGGATCAAGAAACGATCCGCACATACGAGCTTGTAGGTATCTGTATCCAGAGACAATTGACCAACGCGCAGCATGGCGCGCAGCCCCTTGTCATAAGTTTGCAGCAGCCGCTCTGCTCTCGCAATCAGGCGCCTGGGATGACAGGGCTTTGTGAGAAAGTCATCTGCCCCCAGACCGAGCGCCGTCAGCTCATCGGAAAGAGTATCCCGTGCAGTAAGGATCAGAATCGGAAAGGACGCCTTTATCTTGAGGCTCTTACAAAGCTCATAGCCGGATTTCCCCGGAAGATTCACATCAAGTACGGCAAGATCCGGACACAACGCCGTCACTTTCTCCTCTACGTTTTCAAAAGATGCCGGGCCCGCCGCGTCATAGCCTGCTTTTTGAAAGGTATGAATCAATTCCTCTCTTAGATAAATGTCGTCCTCCACGATTACGATCCTTTGCACAAGATCACCTCCGATTTGTTATTTCAATACGGCTTACCTCACGGCTCGCTGTCCGCTTGACAATACCGATGTACACGATCTCCACTGCCGCAAAAATTACCAGCGCTATTGCCGAAATCAAAGCCACAGTAGAAACAGACGTCCCGACCGGCAGCTTTGTAAAGCTTCTGAACATGGTAAATATCGCCGCCGCACTGCTCACAAGAGCCGTGCTGAGTACAAGGACAAAGTATATTCCGATCTGTTTTTTTACAGAGCGGCACATAGCCGGCGTATCCGCTCCAAGCATAGTCAGCGTTTCGTAGCGATGCTTCGTCTGGCGCTGACTGATCAGATATTTGAGTCCAATGACCGTATTGGCAATCAGCCAGAAAAGAACGCCCAGATATATAGTCAGATAACTTGCCGCCACCGTATAAAAAAGATTTCTTCCGATTCCGCCGAGATAGCTGTCATATTCAATGCCTGTATCCTCAAGCATAGCATCCATTTTCTGTATTGCCTGCATTAATCCTGTGTTATCCACGATTTCATCTTTCAGATTTACATTTCTGCAGTATGCCTCCGGCTCACTTGCAAGCTTTGTAAAAAGCTCATCGGGTACCACCAGCGCCAAATACAGTGTGATCGCGCGGTCCGCCACTACATTATCCATGCAGAGAGTGGGACGGATACTATAATTTACGCCGTCAATGCCTATTGAAATACCACCGCTTATCGCCTTTGTCAGAATAGAGCCGAAATCACCGTCGTTCCCCATAGAGGTGTAGATCGCTGTTTCGTGATCTGCAAGCTTCAATTCTTCCTTTCCCATATTTTTCAGAATACGGTTATACGAACTTTCCCCTATGACATACTCTATATGAAGATTCTCAATGATATTGTCAGAATCCTCAACGGTGCGAAGTGCCTTTACAAATTCTCCTGTATCAAATGCTTTTTCTTCATCGCGATCGTATCCGTCCTTTACCGCAGATAGATAAAGCGGGTAGGAATCCTCCACCATTTCGTCAATATCGTTCTTTTCCAATACAGCGTTCATTTCCGTCTCCGTCCCGAACAGAGAAAAATCAACGGAGCGCCGGCTGCCGGAGCGTCCGAATCCCATAGAAATTCCGTAGGAAATGCACGAAAGCGCCATCAGAAGCAGAAGAGATGATATCGCGAGTGACTTATGCTGTGACAAAACATTCTCCTGCACCTGTCTCGCTGTAAAAGTTTTCAGCCCTGCGGCGTTGGGACTTTTTCGGCGTATATATTGTCCGAGAAAGCCGCCAAGCCCTCGATACAAAAGAAAAGTACCGAGAATTCCACAGACAATAACGGCAAGCATAACAACCATGCGCAGAGACTGCATTTGAAATATTCCCAAGTAATATGCCGCAATCAAAAGACCAGTCCCGAGAGTAAAGCATGCAGTACTTCTCACTCCTGATAGGGGAGCCTGCTTTTTTTCAGAGCCGGAGCGGAAAAATTCCGCTGTTTCGGCTTTGACGAGATTCATACAGATTACCAGCATGGACAAAAGCTGTACAAGAATAAATCCGCAGACAGTCCATAGCATCGCGTCCGGCGAAAAGGAAAAGTGATGTCCGATAATACCCAGCCCTACGATCTTTGCCGTAGCAAGACTGATTCCTTCGGTTAAAAACAGAGCGATGGGTATTCCGGTCAGAAGCGATATCAGACTGCTCCAAAGCGTCTCTGCAAAAAGCATGAAGAATAACCGGCTGCGTTTCATACCCAGCATCAGATACAGACCGAATTCCCGTTTTCGGCTGTCAGTCTGATATTTGCAGGCAAAATATACGAGAAAAAACACAAAAAACAAAGAAACCGCATATACCGCCGGAAGCATCATCATGAGTTTTCCTACCGCGTCGCTTTCTACTGTGGCAAGATAACGCATTACATCCTGTTCTCCGAGGGAAAGTAATGTATAGAAGGCTACAATTGCAATTACAAGCGAACCGAAAAATAATCCATTTCCTTTTCTGTTTTTGGCAGCGTTACGCCGCACTTGTTTACAGAACATTTGCGCTGCCTCCTCCCAACTGTGCCATGACTGTTACAATTCGCTCATAGAAAGCGGAAGTAGATTCTGCCTGTCTGTTTCTGCGCAGTTCATGGAAGATGTATCCGTCCTGGATAAAAAGAATACGTGAACAGTAGCTTGCGGCATTGGCATCGTGGGTCACCATCATGATCGTTTTATTCTGTCCGATATTGATGGAGGCCAGCTTGTCCATCAGCATTTTGGAGTTCTTGCTGTCGAGAGCGCCGGTTGGCTCATCGGCAAGAACGATATCAGGATCGGATATCAGTGCTCTTGCCGCCGCCACACGCTGTTTCTGACCGCCTGACATCTGAGACGGAAATTTGTCAAGCACCGCCGTGATATCCAGCATGGAAGCAAGAGCTGAAATATCCCCCTCGGCCTGTTTTGCCGTAATTCCGTGCAGAGCAAGAGGCAGGGTGATATTCTCCCTTGCTGTCAGATTGTCAAGCAGTTCAAACTCCTGAAACAGATACCCGATCTCACGGCCGCGGTAATCCGCCAGCTTTCCGCCGTGAAAGCCGGAGATGTCCTGACCGCGCAGGACGATTTTTCCGGAGGTAGGCTTCAGCATGGTGGCAATACAATTCAGCAGTGTAGTTTTTCCAGAGCCGCTGGCTCCCATGATTCCTAAAAACTCGCCCTCCAGCACATCAAAGGTTATCCCTTTCAGCGCCTGGGTTCTGTTGTCACCTTTACCGTAAATTTTTGAAAGGCTTTCGACCTGTAAAATTTGATTTTGTGTGTTCATAAAAGGTTCCTCCTTCCTTTTCTGACATCAGTATATCAGAGGAAGCAGACAACTACCACTTACAGCAATTGTAAGGTTTATGCCACGCGTACGGTTTACCACATAAGCTCCCAATATCCATTATGGCTGCTGCCAACCCGTTTAATAATTCCCAGTCTTTTCATTTTGTTCAGATAATACTTCACCCGACTTACTGTCCAGCCAAGCTCTAACGCAATCTGTTTCTGTGTAAGACTGGGATCATATTGAATCATTTTTAATATGTCTTTATCATTATCTGTCAGATCTTCTTTGGGAGTTTGGGTAGGAGTTTGGGTAGTTTGGATAGTTTGGGTAGGAGTTTGGGTAGTTTGGGTAGTTTCCCAGATAGCTGACGCATCATCCCGAACTATTTCCTGAGCTTCCGTCATAGCTGCCCTTCGATACATATTCGCCCTAAAGTCCCCGTCAAAATCAACAAGCTTCGGTTCTGGCAGGCCATATTCCCTGCACTCACGAAGAATTTTCGGAATGCCTGTACCCCATTTTTCTATAATCTTCATGTATGCAAATGCATTGGCTATCGCTGGATTCCGCAGTTTGGAATACCCTTCTACCATCTTTTTAAGAGATACTGTATTGAGAAGCATCCCCATATTTATTTTTTCAAGTACATATAGGAATGCCGCCTCTACCTGCCTCTGAATCGGCCCGTCGTATTCACGGCGGTCTACAAAATATGCGCGGATGCCAACTACTTCCATCGTTTTATCATCAATACCAAAAACAATACGCCCTCCTCTTCCATTTGAAAAAGCAACGACTGTTTTCATATATTTTTCACTTTTTTCCGGAACTTCAACCTTATATTCAACATTAGCAGATTCCCCTGAAAAAAAATTATCTTCTGCCGTAAGGCTCCCCTCCCTTCGCTCTGTACTCACTCGGCGACATTCCGTATTTGGCCTGAAATGCCCGTGTAAATGCCTTGCTGCTTGCAAACCCGTGATCCATCGCGATGCTGCTTATCGTCCGCTCCGTATTGACCAGCTCCTGGTATGCATATTCCAACCGTATACTCTGCAGATAAGCCTTGTAATTAATTCCTGCATACTTCTTTAGCATCTTCGACAAATATGCCGGAGAATATCCGAAAACCTCTGCCAGAGAATCAAGAGACAGATCTGATCTGTAATTCTCCTTCATATAATTCGTAATCATGGAGAGTGCCCCCAGCCTTTTATTCGCTTTCAGCACATCCGGGCTAACCTCTGACTCCCGGTATGCCGAGACAAGAAGATACAGCAGCATATAATACCGGCTTACTACCTTCATCTCATAACCGCACTGCTTCTCACAATACGTCGTGTACATATCTCGAATCAGCTCCATAACCTCAGCATCCTTCTCACATCTGTCATGAGTAAAACGAATAAACAGCTCTGCAGTATAATATTTTTCAAAGGTCTTAAGCGGAATCTGAAGTACAACCGTACAATTCCGGCTGCCTGCATCAATAGAATGTATCTCATTGGAATTTACGAGCATAAATTCCCCGGAACGCAAGGGGTGCACCTCCCTGTTCAAGTAAAAATCCAGACTGCCCTCAAAGACTGCAAAGATCTCCACTGACCGATGCCAGTGTTTGTCACGGAAATAATTTCCGCAGGCTCCCTCAAAGAGAAACATCTTAAAGGGCAGATCTTCATTTGGCATAATAAGCTCGTGGCTGAATTCCATATATCATATCCTCTCTAAAACAACGATAACCCCTTAACAGGGGTTATCACAACATACTTTTGCTATCTAAAGGATACCATAAGCAATTCAAAAGTTCAAGGGGTTTCTTTTCGGTCAAGCGTTCAGGCAAACCTGTCCAGATCCATCGCTTCCGGATTTCGTTGGCATACATCGAAAAATTGTGCAGAACATATAAAGCAATACCGAACTTCAACATTCCTCTTTTCTAACTCTACAGAATCAAAACATCTATGTTCCTCAAACACTAATATTCGGTTCTGTTTCACAAGAACAGTGTATATATCTTCTGCACTTAAACCAGTTCCTGCAGGAACTCGAAAGATTAGCCGACGCTTGATCTGACTTATTATTCCTGATGCAGACCGTCAAAAAATTATTCTGCATGCTTCAATTGCATTATCCAATAAATTTCCAAATATTGTACTAATATTAAAAGGTTCAATGAATTCCATTCCTCCCAACTTGATATTATCTTCAATAACAATACCCTCTTCATCTGCCTTTGCTATCTTATCGCGCATTATAATGTCTAAGAATTTGTTTCCTGTCCTGTAATAATCCTCATATTGCGTAATCTCCTTTTTAATCTTCGCTATCTCCCCATGCTCTTCATAACTCATATTGTTACTTTCAAGTAATAAAATATGATTCTTCATATCATGATAAATCTCTTCCTTGCAACATCTATTATCACTTTTTGCACAATGGCCAAAAGTGTTATATATATTATCTTGCTTAAAATAATATGCATAACCGGAAGCAGATGAGCTTTTTCCGACACCTCACCTGTCTGTTCTCCTTTATTTCCTCGTCCTTTACTATATACAAACAGCCACAACCTTCAATTGCGGTAAAAACAATATCTAACACCATTTTCATATCTTTTCCCCCAAATAACGGGCAAGGTTCTTCATAAATTCTTTTTTCATTACCCTGGTTACAGGGAGCACTTCTTTCGTAACCAAAATAATATCATTACCACAAATATTATCAACATATAACAAATTAACCAAATACCCTTTATGGCTTTGCGCAAAACCCTAATCCTCTAGCAGTTTTTTCATCTGCTTCAATTTTTTATAGCATACAACCTCTCTTTTTTCTGTATGAATAAGCAAATTTCTATTATTATGTCATAGCTACAGTCATATTTATCTAAAAGCATTATTACAAGCACAAACATAATTGCATGAATAGCCGATGCCATAAATACCGCTTCTTCCAATTTCCATATCTGATATATTATTTGTATCATGAGTTCATAAAAAATTTCTCTTCTACATGCTTTGACATGATATCTCTTCCTGCTTTCCACATTATTTAAAGGTCTGCTGTGATCTTCAACCGGCGATACTAACCATATTATAAAAACAGAAGTTCCTTTTCTAC
>Ga0137306_101843_pt1 | contig 19833 bp, 17 predicted proteins | sample Inofroosms_March_FD_97187 | JGI IMG/M metagenome (GOLD analysis project Ga0137306, IMG submission 97187) | Mouse cecal microbial communities from Vienna, Austria - N-Acetylneuraminic and N-Acetylglucosamine D2O microcosms_March | ecosystem: Host-associated > Mammals > Digestive system > Large...
TTTTCATAGTTATTTTCAATCTCCAGTTCCCACAACTCACCGTCAGCCTTTTCCACCAGCATGAGCATACTCTCACTATTTACATAATATTCGTAATCAAAAACATCCTCAATTTCATTTCCATTGATAGTAAGTAGAAAATCCCCTGCTTCTAGTTCCAGTTCCTCCGCAATGGATCCCGGATCTACTGCCTGAATTTTGTGTTTTCTTTTTTTCATACGATGATTCCTCTCATGTTCTTTCTTTATCATATCAATATTCTTTTGCTTTGTAAAGGAATGAGGTTTTGTTTTTTTATGAAATATAGCACTTGCTTATTGACGGTTTGCTTATAAGAATGCTATAAGTATAATAATATATTTTATTTTTTTACTATTCTCTAATCCAGGGAAGGAGTTTATTATGGCAAACAACTATGTATTTAATGATGTATTGCCCATTGCTCCGCTGAAGATCGCGGCATTGGAAAGCTGCATAACACTTGCAGAGAAAGTCAATAGTTATATTGTAGAATTCCGGAAAAACGACACAGAAGAGTTGATACGCCGACAGAAAGATCTTAATTATCGGGGCTACAATATAGATTCCTATTTATTGAACTGTATTTGTCCCCGCTTTGGCAGCGGTGAAGCCAAAGCTGTGATACAAGAATCCGTTCGTGGTGTTGATCTTTTTGCTATGGTTGATGTCACCAATTACAGTATTTCCTATAAAGTCTGTGGTTACACCAATCACATGTCACCAGATGATCATTTTCAAGATTTGAAACGCATCATCGGTGCGTCTGCAGCCACTGCCCACCGGGTTAATGTGATCATGCCGTTTCTCTATGAAGGCCGTCAGCATAAAAGGTCGAAACGAGAATCCTTAGACTGCGCCATGGCCTTAGAGGAACTAGTTTCCATGGGGGTTTCCAATATCATCACTTTTGATGCTCACGATCCCCGAGTGCAGAATGCCATTCCTTTAAACGGTTTTGATAATTTTATGCCAACCTATCAGTTTATTAAAACATTATTCCATCATGATCGTTCTTTAAAAATAGACAAAGATCATCTGATGGTTATCAGCCCAGATGAGGGTGCCATGAATCGTGCCGTATATCTGGCAAACAACCTGAGTGTGGATATGGGAATGTTCTATAAACGTCGGGACTATTCAAGGATCATCGACGGCCGCAACCCCATTGTAGCCCATGAATTCTTGGGGTCCTCCGTAGAAGATAAAACCGTTTTGATTATCGATGATATGATTGCTTCCGGGGAAAGTATGCTGGATACTGCCAGAGAATTAAAAGAACGCAAAGCGAAAAAAGTCATCATCTGCTGTACTTTCGGGTTATTTACCAACGGTTTGGAGAAGTTTGACGAATTTTATCACAAAGGCTATATTGACTATGTGATCACTACCAATCTGAATTACCGCCCTCAAAGCCTATTGGAACGAGAGTGGTATCTGGAAGCCGATATGAGTAAATATCTGGCCGCCATCATTAATTCCTTCAATCACGACGTATCGATTGGAGCTGCTCTTACTTCCACCGATAAAATTCAAAAACTAGTACAGAGGTATCAGGCAGACGGATATGAATATTTCCAGCGAATTGTATAGTAAAATAAGCTTATTTTCAGTAGTTACCATATTCCAAAAAGGAAATTAAATGTAATCCCGAGAATACCCAGCTTAGGAGAAAAAAGACGGACCCAGTTGCCCAATGTCATTTAGATAAGGAAACGAGAAAAGCAGCCAAGAAAGCGGGGAGAGAAGCCATAGAAAATGGTCTGTTCCTTTTTTCGGTTTCGAGATTAAGAATTCCTAAAATCCCTGACTTTTGCTAAAAACGAAACGAAAATATACAAACTCGCTCCGCTCAGACAATGTATATTTTCGTTTCAACGCCAAAATCAGGGATTTAAGGACTTCTAAATCTCTGCAAAGTCAAAATTCACAGACCATTTTCTATGGCTTCTCTCCCCGCTTTCTTGGCTGCTTTTCTCGTTTCCTTATCTAAATGACATTGTTACTTGTAAATATTACTTTTTACAAATATTACTACTGTAAGAAATAAAAGGCAAACATTCTTAATAACATTGGTACAGGGATAATGTGCTTAAAACCACTCTCTTCATAACTATCTGCGCAGACTCAGAAAGGCATGTCTGCTCCACGAGTTTATTTTCCTATTGCATTTTCCGCTGTATCGTTTCCAACCAAAGATTGGGAAAACTTAAAATGAAAGTTATGCATCCCTTCTCTTAAATAAAATCGGTGTGTATCTTCCCGAAGCTGATTACAAGCCACTTCCATTTGTGTACAGCCAAAATCTTTCGCAATTTGACAAGCATTTATAAACATTTCTTTTCCTATGCCCTGTTTTCTATATGTTGCATCAACAGCAAACTCCATAATCTCTGCAATACATTCCGAATGATGTAGCTGCTCTTCAAATCTTAAATTTAACACGCCAATCACATCATTATCCCGCTCGCAAATAAGAAAATAATGATATCTATCCTCTATTTGTTGTTGATATATTGTATAAAATCTATCAAATGGAAGTTGTTTATGTTCCATATCACAAATCAGACTGTAAACCTTTTTGCAATCATTCAATGTTGCTTTTCGATACATTCTATATACCTCTCAGATTATCATTTATTGTTTGGTTACAAGGCGGCGGAATTATCAACGTCTATCTCCGCCACCTTATTTTCGTTTATAATCAGACCAATAAAATGGGAGTTAAAGCACATGCAAAATTAAAATATTCTCTGTCCCTGTACTTTTGAGATTATTAAGCAGAACATTCCAAGCAATCTGTCCAGCATTTCCGTAATCAATCTGGAAAAAATCATTGATGAACTGCAAAAGTACATCACAATCTATCGTATCTTCCAGTGCTAAAATTCGTTCTTTTTCTTGGAATACAATTATATCAAAATCACCAGTTATATTACGCCATTTTTCACCAATGCTTTCCATGCCGCACCGAACATCCACTCCATAAGCTGTTTTAAGATAGTGAAATAAGGCAAAGAATACTTCACCTGAGCACTTGTCATTTTCTAATTTTACTGCGGAATCTTCCACTTCATTGTAAATCTCTTTTATCAATTCTTCCGTTTTGGTAGATTCTCCGCTTTTTACCAAGTCTGTCAATTCATTGTAATTACTTTGTGAACATATACCAAAAACACCTATTATTGACATTGGTGATTCCTCCTTTTTCGATGTGAAATGTAATTACTTTTATAATCCAAGTCCGCTTTTGTCTTTTCGTTCGCAGAAAAGCATCCTCACCGAAAATTTAATCCCTATCTTGCAGGCATCTGAAATCCATCAAGAGCACGGTTCAGATAGTCATTAAAAGGCTTCATAATCTCAAAAATTTTTACCGCATGTCTGACAAATGCTTCCCCCTCCATCACATCTTCATCCGAAATCGGGTATTCCAGATACCAACTTTTAAATTTCAAATAGGAAGCCTGAGCGTGTTCTTTATCAAAACCTGCTGGAACATTTTTCAGTTTCGCTCCCTGCACGGTAAACACGTTCTGGAAACTCGGCATCTGCAAAATTTCCTGCCATTCCCTGCCGTGTTCGGCAATGAAATTTCTCACCCGAGACGTAGCATCTTTAAACATATCTGTAAACAGACCACCTCCCAGAAAAGAACCGTTCCCCGGCTTGATCATCAGATAATACCCAACCGGCACTGGCAGTTTTCCCTTGGCGGAAATATGAGCCCGGAATGCCGGATTGTAAGGGGTTTTATCATGACTAAACCTAGTATCCCTCACCAGCTTAAAGGTCAGATTCTTTGGCTCATTGTGAAGAACACTTGTGTCAAACACCCCAATTCTTACAATCAACTCCTGTATAAGAGCCTCAAATTCTTCATTGGCTTCCTTATATTCCTGCTTATGGGCATGATACCACTCCCGATTATTATTCTCACTTAAATTTCCCAGATAATTTAAAATTTTTTCTGTATTCATATCCGCCTCCATTTTGTCTGTGTATCACAAATATTTTTATCCATTTTCTACAACCGAAAAAGTCGCTCCATTCAAAAAGTTTTCTATAAACTCTTTCAACCTCTCCGGAGACTCATAAGTCCGGCAGAAAGAAAACTCTTGGGAAATCGTATCAATCTTCTCCATGGCCGCTGTCACGTCAAGCATCACCTGCTTTGGCACAGCATTATAAAAATCCAACTTGGAAGGATGGATTCGGTGGTTTTTGATCGCGTAGTTAACCCTTTCCGTACAATGGCAGGTTCCCTTTCCGTACTCACTGCAATATTCCTTTAAAAAATCCGCCATCTTCTTTCGCACCCTGGACAGCCGCTGCCGATATGCCTCAGGCGTAATCCCTAAAATATCTCCCGCAATCCGACTGTCCAGCTGAAACATCGTTCCCAGAATAAAGATACATCTGCTTTCTGTGTCCAGACACTGAAGCATAACATTGGTACAAGATAGTTTTAGTTCCTCCGCCAGAATAGCCTTCTCCACGTTTTGAGTCAAGTCCGGCACCTCCTGGATATTGGCATGGAGAATATCATTCCCATAATCGTCAAAGCTTAAAGGATACCTGGCAAACATGTGTTTCTTATAGTTTTTCAGATGGTTCACCGCAATGGCAAATACCCAAGTAGAAAAAGCGCTTTCTTTCTTAAACGATGAAAGATGGGTCATAACCTTCAGCAAAATGTCCTGGGAAGCGTCCTCTGCATCCGGAAATGTTCCAAGCATTCTTAAGGAAAGATTAAACACGAGATCCTGTACTCCCACAAGCAGAGTTTCTAGAGACTGCTTGTCCCCGGCCGTAGCCTGGTCGATCAATACCTGTAGTTCATTATCTGTTGATTGTTTCATCATTTTCTCTCTTTCCGCTGTTTTTAAGACAGACTTTTGTCAAGAATTTATCTCCTGTGTTTGATTAGACAACCAAAAATCTGGTGTGTGACAGGAAATTTTAACTTTTTTTACAATCTGTGTCTCTAGTTTAAACTGGGAAAAAAGTACTCGAGCTTTTCTGTGGCAGTGCACATTGTGTCAAAAATTCCAACCATTCTTCTGGTAATGCAGACCAGGTTAGCTTATTTCTCTGACAAAACACAGCTCTTTCTTGCTCTAGATGACAGCGATATTGGATTCTGTACTGCAGAAACGGATAATCTTTATGGTGCAGAATAAGAAAACTTCCAGACCATCCATCGCGGTCCAAAAAAGCTCCTTCTACCTGCTCTTTATTGTCATTATAAGCCACTAACAGAGCACCGATCAGAACCGGATCTTCTGTCTGTATAGAGGCACTCTCCTCCTCTTCGTACACAACTGTAACAGCAGAAATCATTTTTGCATCCAAAAAGCCAAGGGAAATATCCTCCCGCATCCAAAGACGGCCTTCCACACCACCATTCTCTGCCCCCTCACCGCAGACACCGATCTGCTTCCCGATGCCATCAACAGAAAGAACCATCCCATATTCCCCTAAATCTTCCATAGGATAAATCATTACGTTTTCTTTTCTTGATAAATGTATCCTCACTCCCTATGTAAAATAACAACGTTCTTTGGAAGCACAATCATATCTTTTTTCTTCTGGTTCTATTCAGACTAATAGATTAATTTTTCTGTATTTTAATAATATTATCTCATCTTTATCATTATTGAGCAAGTGGTTTATAACGCCATTCATTATCAAATTCCTTACTTTTTATACCAATGTTATTTAGATAAGCTGTGGAAAAAGGTATGCCAAGGAAGAGGGAGAGAAGCAACAGGAAATTGTCTGTGATATTTTGGTCGAAAAATCCGGTAGATAGAAGCCGCCGTCTGACTTATAGTGGTGAAACATTTTCCGTGTATCAATCTGCCAGCACCCAGGAAACCCCTAATAGATAATATTTTCGTTCCTAATATGCTTTAGCTGTAATGGATAAAATTGTCCGTTTTCTATGTAAGGCTGGCAGGAAACAAATTCATCATAGTACATAAGATATAATAAGCCAAGCATTTGAAGAAGCGTTTTCAGATATTTATCTCTTGATGGCAAATTAGGAAAGAATTCTGAAATGTATGGCGGCTTTATTATCTGCAAGGAGGATATTATGTTTCCGTATGAATTAAATGGATATGATCGCAGGGATTATTGAGATTGCGGAGATAGGAATGATTTAGAACTGGAAGAATGTTTCAGCTCTCCAGCCGAAGAAGATTGTGGAACGTGCCAGGATCCGTGCAGCGGAATCTGCTGTTGCAGAGGTTCTAGGGGACCGCGAGGGCCTCAGGGACCCACTGGATATCCTGGTCCTCCGGGTCCTAGAAGGGTACAAGGACCGATGGGACTCCAGGGACCAACCGGGGCAGAGGGACCGATGGGACCACAGGGGCCTGTGGGCGCGGCAGGAGCCCAGGGACCAACCGGGCCTACCGGCCCAACAGGTCCTTCCGGAGCAACGGGAGCAACCGGCCCAACAGGGCCAACGGGTCCACAGGGTCCAGCGGGAATAGTCGGACCAACGGGTCCCACCGGGCCGGCAGGGGCAGTAAAAAATATGGGGGTATTGGCATATTATAACGATTTGGTACAGGCACCAGGAGCCAATATGCCTCTGGCTTTTTGGCACAACTTGGCGAAAATAGGGGAAGCAATTACCTATTCCGCTGATGAAAAATCTTTTATACTGACAGAAAGCGGACTTTATGAGATTTATTATCAAGCTATGTGTACCGATGACCAGACCCAAGGAACAACTAATCTATTATCTCTTAATCTGACCACTGGAGACACTTTCGTCCCAGGAGGAATGAGCTCAGTTAGCATTAAGGAAACTAATGACTTGCTGAATTTGTCACGTATGACAATTATGAATGTAACATCCCCGCCCACTAAAATTACGCTGGTAACAGGCTATACAGGCGGTTCATTCGGCGATATATTTATGCTCATCCGGAAACTGGATTAAGAAAAGGATAAAAGAAACATGGAGGAGGATCGGAAAGAGGCTGGTGGGCGCATCAGCCTCTTTCCGCAGCTGTTTCGAATGGCATGATAGCTGGATACTAATTATCCCGTCAGCAACGGATTAGGAGAAATTCGGACTGTAAGCCTATCGTTTAATATTCCAGGCATTTTCAGAGTCTATCCTGATCCGTTCCCCACAGATACCTTTTCCATATACTTCGATTTTTATCTGCATTTCAATTAATATATGTTTTTATCTGTATTTATCCATTTTTAATAGATTTATTCTCTTTTATATTAAGGATATCATTTTGCTTTATAACTAGTGTACTGACACATTTACTTTCAGCCAAATGACGCAGAATGAATTTCCATCTGCTGCGTTGTTGTCGGTCAACGATGCCACCGCATCGCCTCCCTCCGCCGCCTTGCAGACTGAAAATTCATTCTGCGTCATTTGGCTGAAAGTAAATGTGTCAGTACACTAGTTTATACGTTCCTTTTCCTAACTTTTTAACTAATCCGGAATTTTCACTTTGATTCAAAACTCTTTGCAGCTGTCTTGCACTGCAATGAAGGTGAAAAGCAGTTTGTTCTATTCCTTTTAATATTTTATCATTGCACTTATACTTCATATAGGAGATAACCCGTTCTGTAAGAGAAGCAGGGGTAGCATCAATAGCAGTCATTTCTCCAATTTTGGTAGAAAGGCTATTGCATATGAGTATGAGGAACTGATTATTAGAAAATATCCTTTCCTTATGTTTTTCAATAGAAAATGAAATACAAGTCAGTCTTTCAGCAGCTTCCGCATAAATATTGCTGCTTTTGGGATAAAAGATATCCATATCTCCAAGAAAGTAATCTGTAGTTCCAGTTGACAAGGAATAACGTGTACCATCATCACGAATGAGATAGATATTGATAGAACCTTGTTCCACAATTTGAAATAATAATTCATTTTGAAAAGGCGAACTTAGTTTGATATTGTTATGGCGGAAACGAAAGAAAACGAATGTTTGATATCGTAAAATATACGATACTATATGGAGTTTTCATGGGCGCAATATTTACTACTGTCTTTATCCTTTTGGGAAAACAACTTGCCGCTATGTTCCTGCAAGATAATGTTTTGATTGAACAGACAGGGTATTTCCTGAAAATCCTCTGTTTGTCGGCTCCCATGCTTGGCGTTATCAATATGATGACGAGTTATTTTCAGGCATTAGGAAAAGCAATCAAATCGCTGACCATTACCGTTCTAAGAAATGCCATACTATTTATTCCAGGTGTAATCATTTTAAATCATTTTTGGAAATTGAATGGCGTGATTGCAGCACAGCCTGTTGTTGAAACAGCTTTAACAATAATTTGTATCATTATGTATATTCAAGATATACATTCAACCAGCAACTAATATAATCCATTTTAAATACCTTTCTGTTTCGGTGAGGATGCTTTTCTGAAAACGCAGAAGAAAAAGCAGAGACATAGTGGCAATGTCATTTAGATAAAGAAACGAGAAATATGGCCAAGAAAAAGGGGGAAAGCAAACCAGAAAAAGGTAAGGTTATTTAAAACGAATTATACTAGTGACGGCTCATCTATTTCTCAATGATATTCGGAACACCAGATACAAATAAATATGAGGCATTAAAGCTCGCGTCAAAAGATCTCTGGGATGTCTTGATGAAAGATTGGGATATGTCATCCATCTACTTGTTCTTAGCCATTGCTAACGCATTTTTATAATATTGAAATGTTTCCCGATCCCAGCATATCATCTGCACGTCCATATCCGGATGCAGTACCAGGAATTCCAGAATCGTCCCTACCGCAATTATAGATGCTTTCTCAAGAGGAAACCGGTATATTCCGGTACTGATGGACGGAAATGCCACCGTCCTGCATCCATGTTCTGCTGCCAGTTTCAAACAGTTCTCATAACAGTTTTTTAGGAGTTGCTCTTCCTTCTTTTTTCCTCCATTCCAGACTGGCCCTGGCGTATGAATGACATATTTTGCAGGAAGCTGATATCCTTTTGTAATTTTTGCCTGTCCGGTCTTGCAGCCGCTTAGCATCCGGCACTCTGCCAGAAGCTTTGGTCCTGCTGCCCTGTGAATTGCGCCATCCACACCGCCGCCCCCCAACAAACTGGTATTAGCGGCATTTACAATGGCATCCGCTTCTATCTTTGTAATATCTCCTAATGTAATTCTTAACATAAAGCCGCTCCTTTATGCGTATTTTCCTCTTTCCTATTTCTTTTCTCTACATTTATAACATATGGATAGTATTCACCTGAATCTACCAACATTCTTGCCAGTTCCATATGTCCATTAAACGTTTGCCTTTTACTCATTGATAAAATACCGCTCAATCGCCACTGCTGCTGCCCCTTTCGCCCCTGTAAAATGCCCAAATTCCACAAACTCGAACTCCACCTCATCATTATACAGCCCGAAAATATGGATCCGTGTATCCTCCAGCAGCCTGTGCCGGTTCTTCATCAATTTCATAAGATAGCTATCCACAAACACCAGAGACGGATTCATCAGATTGATAATATTGGCCAAAGTTGCTCCCAGATACAAAAGAGCCTGGGAAATCACCTCCTCTGCCAGCTCATCCCCACATTCCTGAGCCGCCAGAATCTCCCTGGTTCCCAGAAATTCCAAATCCGGACACAGCTCCGATATCATACTTCCTCTGCCTTTATCCAGCTCTCTTCTGACCGTTTTCACAATCGCCCGTTCACTGGCCAATTCTTCCAGACATCCCCCATTGCCACAGGTCTCACAGCGGGGGCCGTTTAAAACGGCTACCATATGCCCGGCCTCCCCTGCTCCCTGCTGCCCTCCGTCCAGAATCCGGTTTCCGATATACAAAGGACAGGCGATTCCGTAGGAAATCAGATAATACGCAAAATCCTCTGGCAGCTGCCCCTGATAAAACAGTTTCTGCCCCATGGCACGGGCTCTGGCATTATTCTCTAGCATCACTGGCAAATCCAGAAGCCTGGACAGATCTCTGGCAATCGAATGATCATTCCATGCTTTCAGGGTGCTTTTTTTCAGAATCCCGCTTTTCCGTTCAATCAGACCGGGAAGAGCAATGGCACAGCCTTGCACCCTCTCCCGCTCTATACCGCTGACCTCAATCATCGTCAGAATAACCCCCGCCAGCATCTCCACAGACCCCCGGTAATCATTTCCGTCAATCCGCCTCAATAGCTCCTTCAAATCCTCTGACAGGACAAAATTATCTTCCCTCCGTTTCCAGGGAATCCGGGCCTCTGCCAGCATCATCCCCCGCAAATTCGTGATACAGATGGCAATCTGATAGGGATTGATCTCAATTCCCACAAAAAAGGCCGCATCCTCCACAAAATCAATCTTTACCCGCCTCCGCCCCACCTCCCTTGTCTCCGGCTCCAGCGCCCCGCACTCATGCACCAGCCCCTGCTCTATCATTCTGGCAATATTGGTGGTAATGGTCGGTGGCGTCAGAGACAGCATGTGGGCAATCTCACTTCTAGAAATCGGACCATGCCGGTATATCACATCCCGGATTGCCGACACATTCTGCTTTTTCACATTAGTCAGGTTGCTCCCCTTTATATTTCCCATTCTGTCTCTTCCTTTCTGCCTCCGAGTTCCTGTCAGATGCCCGCCCCCGGCTTATCCCATTCAAATCCCCTGCTGCGGAGTATTTTGTCCGAACTCTGCTTCGGCCAGTACTATCCATGCGCTATTGGCTCACAACATCCCTTGCGGCATTCGCCAGATGTTTGTGCAGGGATAGCCACCTGCTCTTAATTCACGGAGATAAAGCGAATTTACCATTAGATGTTATTTTAAGCTAAGAAACCAGCCTTGTCAATAATTAATAATTTTAAAAAACAAACAAGAATTATCACCGATGCCATTTAGATAAAAAACCAGAAAATCAGCCAGGGAAGAGGAGCGAAAAGCAAGGGGAAATTGTCTGCTCCTTTTCCCTGGCGTACCTTTTACCACTACTTATCCTCTCACAAAAGCCCTTCCTGCTCCCTCAGCTCCTCCAAATACAGATACAAAAGCCCCTGCTTGATGCCGCCCCTTATCTTTTCCTTCACCACCTCCTCATATCCTGGCTGGCAAATATTTTTCACCTTTGCCCACAACATCTCATCCGTAAACCTTCGGTCATATTCATAAGGAACCACGTCACAGGTTCTCTGATACCAGCGAAGCTGCTCCGTCCGAAGCCGTCCGATCTGCGCCTGGCAAGTCGGATCGTCAATCCGGTTATGCTTCTCTGCCGGGTCAGTGAGCAAGTCATAAAACTCATCCTCCCCCGTGATTCTGCTGACATATTTATATCGCCCATCCCGAATCATAGCCCCCTTAGCGTGAGCCTCATCCTCCAACTGGGCCTTCATCTTCGGCCAGTAGACAAACTTGCGAGACGGTCCCTCCGGCCCTGCCGAATGATACTCATCACAATGCTTTTCTTCCGGCAGACGTCCGCCCTCACAGGTCACATAGTCCCGCACACGATTGCTGCGATTCTCCACCACCGGCCGCAGACTTCTGCCAAAATGGGTCCTCCCCGGCGTTACCCCGGCATAATCCATTGCTGTCCCGTAAAAATCCACCAGCTCTGCTAAGGCATCCGTTGGCCCCGGGTCTACCAGCTCCCCGGCCGGCGGCTTGATGAGAAGCGGCACCCGGGTCAGACAATCCTCAAAGGAGCTCTGGGCCTTCTCTGTCAGCCCGTAATCTCCGGCAAAATCCCCGTGATCGCTGAGGAAAAAGATCGCACAGTCATCGTAGATTCCCGCCTCCTTAAGCCCCTGACAAAGCCTCTCAAATAATGCATCCACTTTGCTGCACATACCCAAATAAACCGCCCGCAGCTCCTCCCACGCCTCAGGCGTATATCTGTCCAGATTCTGATACCTCCGAATGGCATCCAGCATTCCGGACTTGCCCTGGCATTCCTCCGGCATCACCCGGGGCGTCAGCCGTTTCCGGTCTATCCTGGAAAAGTACGGCTCCTCCACCTGATAAGGAACGTGAGGAAGCATCAGCCCCAAAAACAGGCAAAGCGGCTGCTCTCCTGGGGAATACTCCCTGACAAAGCGGACAGCCTCGTCCACTGCCTCATCGTCACTTCCATAATTTTTTCCCTGTTCATCCAGAGGAAGCTTTCCTCCATAATGAGAATACAATTCCCCGTCACCTTCCCCATGCCCCGGGGCCGGCGGCACCTCCCCGCCGTAAAAAATGATATCCGCATTGCTCTCTGCCCACCCTGGCATCTGGCCGGCAAACAGATCATTCCTGGCATTCATCCACACATAATACCCATTTTCCCGCAGTTCCGAAAACAGATTCTCCTCTCCCGGATGCAGCAGATAGCTCATAGTCCGATGTCCCCGCACATGAGGATACAATCCGGTAAAAAAGCTGCAGCGACTGGGCACACAGACTGGGTTCTGGCAGAATGCCTGGCGAAAGGATACCGCCTCTTCAGCCGCAAACCGGTCCAGAAACGGGGTAACTGCCGCCGGGTTTCCCATATGTCCCATGGTATCCCACCGCATTTCATCCGGATTGAAAATAATAATATGAGGCCGTTTTTTCATTCCCGCTCTCCTTCTTCCACCAACCCTTACTTCCCAAGGGCTGCAAACATACTTCGCTTATACTCCTCCACTCCCTCCTGATCGAAGGGATTGACGCCCATCAGCTCACCCGACACAGCGCAGGCTACCATAAAATAGTAATACAGCTCCCCAAAGCTTCTTTCTGAAACCTTGTCCACTGCAAACCGGATGCATGGTACTCCGCCCCTGGCGTGCGCCTCCCAGGTAGCCTCCTCAGCCGCCCGGTTAATATCTGCAAAATCCATACCATCCAGATAATCAAACCCATCTCTGTATTCCGGGCAGGACTCCACGATCACCGAAGCCCCCGGCTCCTTCACAGACACAAAGGTCTCAATCAAATTCCTTCTCCCATCCTGCATATATTGCCCAATGGAATGAAGATCCTCCGAGTATATGGAAGCAGCAGGAAAAATCCCCCGCTTCTCCTTTCCCTCACTCTCTCCAAAAAGCTGTACCCACCATTTTGTAAAAAAGCCGTACCGGGGCTCAAAAGAGACCATCATCTCAATATCATATCCCCGGCTATACAAAAGCTGCCGCACCGCGGCATACTGCACTGCCAAATTGTCCGCTCCATGTTCTCTGCAATCCCTCTGGGCTGCCTCCATACCCGCCAGATACTCATCCACATCCAGTCCAGCCACTGCAATCGGCAAAAGTCCCACCGGAGTAAATGCCGAATAACGGCCGCCCACCGGCACCGGAAACTGCAAAAACAGATATCCGTTCTCCACCGCAAGTTCCTCTAACCGGGAACCCTTTGTTCCGGTGACAATAATCCGCCTTGCCATCTCCTCCTTATCATAACGGCTTCCCATCCACTGCCGCAGAATCCGAAAATGGCTCCCCGGCTCCAGGGTCTCAAAGTTTTTGGCAATCACATCAATAAAGATACTCTTTCCCTCCATCTCCTTTAATGTCCTGCTGATGGTATAAGGAGAAAGCGTGTTGCCCAGATACACGATCTTTGGACCAGCGGGCCGGGACAGCGCCTCGATCACTCCTCTGGCCGCCTGATTGGAGCCGCCCACTCCCACAATCACAAACAGATCCGCCTCCTGACGGATTTCCTCAGCCTTTGCCTTTATCTGTTCCAGCTGCAAAACGGAAGTGTCTTTTGTCCGCCAGCCCAGCACCCTGTCTTTGTCCTCTTTCTCATACAACAAACGACAGACCGCCGCTGCCTTTTTCCTAGCCTCCCTAAGCTCCTCTTCTCCCAGATAGCCTTCCGCCCTGGTCAAATCAATCCTCGTCCCCATAACTCTCCGCCTTTCCATAAAAATATATTCCAAAAATTCACTCATTGCCGTTCATTCCCTTACGGCCTGCGGATAAATAATTCTTTCACCGCCACCGCACAGGCGCCCAGGGCGCCAGTATACCGGCTGGCTGCAATATAATCAATCTCTACTTCCAGTTCCTCTTTAAAATAGTTATTCTCCTGAATCACCTCGTCCAGATACTTTTGCATTTCCAAAAGAGTAGTCACCGCGCTGTCGATGACCACCAGGGGAGAATTTACCAGATTTATGATATTGGCAATGGAGATTCCCATATACCGCACCCCGTTCCTGAGTATCTCCCTCACCTCTCCATCCCCGGCCTCAGCCGCCTGCAAAAGCAACTCCATGGTCAGTGGCTCGCCGCCCCCTGTCAAAGAAACAAGAATCGGATCCTTCCCTTCCTTTACCAGCCTCCTCCCCTGCTCCAAAAGCTTTCCTTCCCCGGAAAAAACCTGCAGACATCCTCTCCTCCCGCAGGCACAAATCGGCCCGTTCAAATCCATGATGGCATGGCTAATATCCCCGGTGCCTTGCTTTCCACTGCCGAAAGGCTCACCGCCCGTCATAATGCAGCAGGAAATCCCCGCCTGGACAAAATAATACAGATACACATCTGGTCGGCTGGCCCTGCAAAACAAATCCTGGCCGATGGCTCTGGCCTTCACATGGTTCTCGACTGCCACTGGCATACCCAAAAACTCTTCCAGCTCTTCCCTCACCCGTTTCCGCCTCCAATTTGCTCCGTTCATCGAGCTGCACACCAGAATCCCGTTTTCCTTGTCCACCATGCCCGGAGTAACCCAGCCTGCACCTGACAGCTTCTCCCTGGAAATCCCGCTCTCTTCCAGCATGTCTTTCACATACTTCCTTGTCAGACTCATCTGCTGCTCATAGTCCAAACAAAGATCGCCTTCTAAGCGCCGCCTTTTTATGACCATATTTCCCCGCAGATCCGTTATGCAGCAAACCGGTCCAAAAGGGCTCCACTCCATTCCCACCACATAGCGGCTGTCCGGGACAATATCCACTGCCATGGCCTTTCTCCCCAGGGAAAAATCCTGCTCCTTCATCTCCGTCTCCCGAACAATCCCCTGTTCCAACAAACGCTTCACTGTGGTGGTCACTGTGGGAAGAGTGATTTCCAGCTGCCTGGCCACCTCCCCACGACTCACCGGACCATTCTGGTAGATCATTCCCAAAATAGAAATATCATTCGTCTGTTTCACTTTGGTCAAATTAGAACCAGCCTTAATCTTCATGCCTCTGCCCTTTCCCTCCTTTTCTTTTTTGCTAAGGGCAGATCCATGATTTGCAGCCCCTGTGTATTTTGTGTATTATCGTAGCTGTCACCAATTTTCATCAGAAAACGGATGATCTGCTTGCGCATTAATGCATTCCATTATAACACATCCACATCTACTCCACAACTATACACACGCCGCCCCATCACCGGCATTTTCTCACCTGTCAGCTCCACCTCCTGCACAAAATCAATGTCATGAGCGCTGGTTCCCACCATCACATCCATGCGAACCGGCTCCACCACAAATTCCATATCCTCATTATAATAGCCCAGCTGCGCCGTATCCAGCGTAAAGGAAACCTGCTTTTTCTCTCCTGCTTTCAATGCCACGCGGACAAATCCCGCCAGCTGCTTCACCGGACGCACCACATGGGCTCCCTTTGTGCGGTAATAGAGCTGCACCACCTCTTCTCCATCCCGGTCCCCCCGGTTCTCTACCTGGCAGTGAACCACAATCCTGCCGCCAACCGGCACTGCACGCTCTTCCACCACAAAATCCGAGAGCACAAAGGAAGTATAGCTAAGTCCATGTCCAAAACAGAACAAAGGTCCATCCGGCTGATCCACATATCCGCCGGTAAACACCGCACTGCCCATACTGTCTGTTCCGGATGCATAGCCACTTCCCATCCGGTGATTGTACACCACCGGCGTCTGGCCCACACTCCGGGGAATGGTGGTAGTCAGTTTGCCTCCTGGATTCACGGTACCATCCAACACATCTGCAACCACCTTCCCCGCATATTGACCCGGCATCCACGCCTGAATCATTCCGGCCACATGGTCACAGGCCCAGGGCAGGGCAAAGATTCCCGGTCCGTACATCACCATCACCACCGGCTTTCCGGTTGCCACAACCGCCTCCAAAAGCTTCTGCTGCACTCCTGGCAAATCCAGGGTACACCGGTCTTTTCCCTCACCGCCCGTCACATTGACCCAGCCACAGTTGCCCCCGCAGGCAAGAACCACCACATCACTGTCCCTTGCCGCTTCCACTGCCTCCTCAATCATGGTCTCATCCTCATCATTTAAATGGCATCCCTGGGCATACCGGACCGCAAACCGCTCTTCCATCACCTCCCGCAAGGTACGTGCTCCCATGTCCCGCAGCACCTGGTTCATATCTTTGATCTTTTCCCGGCTCTCCTTATCCAGAGCCCTGGAAAACGCCTCAAAAGGACTGGTCCCTACACCGCTTTCACTTTTTTTCGCCTCATCCGCCATGCCGCCAATGCTGACTTCCTTCCCTGCCACGGATGCAGAAAGCATTTCCACATAAGCCGGGAAGGTATATCCGCTGACCGGATAACGAAGACTGTCTGCATGAGGCCCAACCACAGCCACCTTTGTCCCCGTCTTAAGAGGAAGGACTCCCTCATTTTTAAGGAGAACCAGAGATTTCGCCGCAATCCTCTCTGACAGCTCACTCTTATCCTGATTATTCATGGCTGCCCACACCTTCTCCTCATCAATATAAGGATGCTCAAACAGCCCATACTCAAACTTCATCTTTAAGACCCGGCGCACGGACTCATCAATCACATCCTCCGAAAGCTGCCCCGAACGTACATACTCCGGAAGTTGCCGGAAAGCATTCCCCACCGGAATCTCTGTATCCGTCCCCGCCTTTTTTGCCAGATATCCTGCTTCCTTATAGCTGGAAGCTGTCTTAAAATCCGTAAAAGTTTTCAAAATTCCCGCCCCATCTGAGGTGAGAATCCCCTCAAACTTCATGGTATCCCGCAGCAAATCATGGGCAATCTTCCGATTCGCCACCACACACATTCCGTCAATCTCCGCATAATTGGCCATGACCGAGCTCACATCTGCCTCCCGCATAGCTGCCTCAAAAGGCGTGGCAAACACCTCATAAAGCTCCCGGTCAGTAATCCTTGTGGCAGCTGTATTCAGCCCGCCCTGGGTCTCCGAATACCCCAGAAAATGCTTGGCAATACAGGCCACCCCCTGCTCCTTGTTCCCCTGCATTCCCCGGACATAATGAATCCCCATCTGGCTGGTCAGGTAGGGATCCTCCCCGTAGGTTTCATACACCCTTCCCCACCGGTGATCCCGGACAATATCAATCACCGGACTCATGGCTGAGGTAATTCCCACTGCCCTGGACTCCTGGCCGATAACCTGGCTCATCTCCTTTGCCAACTCTGGCTCCCAGGTACAGCTCACATTGATCTGGGCCGGAAACAAGGTTCCCCCCATGGCCGGATAGCCACACAGATTCTCCGTCTGCAACACCACCGGAATCCCCAGCCTGGTCTCCTCTACAAAATATTTCTGCAATATATTGGAAAGCCTGGCAATCCGCATCGGATCCGCCAGCCCCATAGTGGAATACTGGGTCAGCCGCCCATGCCCATGAGGAAACTTCTCCTGCAGCTGCTCCATTGTAGGCATCCCCTCCACCGCCAAATCCATAGGTAAATCCCCGCAAAGCTGAGCCACCTTTTCCTCCAGGGTCATTCTCCCCAGCAAATCCTCCACCCGCTTCTCCACCGGCTGCGTACTGTCCTTATACAATTCCATTTTTATATCCTCCTTTATTCCTTTCATGTACTCTTAGTTCCTAAAAATCCATCTCTTCCTTATCCATTCCTTTGCTTCCCTCAGATGCAAACAGACAATGAAACCATCTTCTCTTTCAGAAAAAATCTTCGCCTAACTATCACGATTATTTTAAGGCGGCTGCCCGCTTTTCCACCAGCTTCTCTTCCATCTCCAGCTCATCCTTCCTGGAAATCGGGTACCACCACATCCCGATCAGCGAACAAATATAGGCCACAATCGGCACTAAAGTCATCAGATACAGAATCGCCTGCAATGTCCCGTCTGACTGCTGAACCAAATCCTTGTTGTATCCTGTCCATGTGAGAATATGTCCTGCAAAGGCCGCCGAAAATGCCTGGCAGCATTTATTCACAAACGTAAACGTAGACGAAATCACAGCATTGCAGGACACTCCGGTCTTGATCTCTGCATAGTTGGCTGCATCCAGCACAGCCGAACGGCTCAGGGTGTTGGTAAAATTAAACATAAATACCGAAGCCAGCAGCGCCACTGTGCAAAGCACCGCATTCTGCCCTGGCGCCGCCACCAGCACAACCACCGAGCAGACCAGACAGAGAGCCTCCACCAGGGCAATCCCCCATCGCTTCCCCAGTTTTTTCACATAAACACCCACAAAAAACAGCATCAATACAGAAGCAATCGTTCCCACCCATCCAAACCACACCATCAAATCCGTTCTGCCGCCCATGTTGTACTTATAAAAATAAATCCTCATGGAATTGGTAATCTGGGATGCAAACATATCTGTCCCATAAGCCAACAAGACACACATCAGCGCCCGGTTTTTAAACACCGCATCTATCATCTGTCGGAAGCTGATCTTGCTGCTGCCGACTGCCTTCTCATTTGCCTTATGAAACTCATAGACATCCAACTTTCTCACCGACTGCACAGACAAAATAAAGAGGATCGTTGCCGCTACCCCATAGATCACGATCACTTTCGTCCAGGCCGCCGGATTGTCCTGTCCACCAAAAGCCTCAATCATTGGCAATGCATAAGACTGAATCACCAGCCCGGCAATGGCTCCACAGAATTGAAACACTGCCTGGATTCTGGTACGCCTTGCCACATTGTTGGAAAGCATAATGGGCAACGCCAGCTGAGGAATCTGCACACAAGTCCAGGTCAGGGAATAAAATATGTAAGAAATATATGCATAGATTACCTTCCCCTGCGCGCTGATATTCGGTGTGGTAAACAGCATCACAAATGCAATTCCCAAAAACGGGGCTCCATAAGTGATAAATGGCCGATACTTGCCCATCCGCTTGGTATTCGTCCGGTCTACAATCATCCCCATCAACGGATCTGTAAACGCATCTACCAGTCTGGCCACCATAAAGATCGTTCCCGCCACAGCCGCAGATACCCCAAGGATATTGGTGTAATAATACATAATGTACAATCCCACCATATTGAAGATCAGACAGTTGGCAATATTTCCTGTACTGAACAGCCAGATATCCTTCTCCGTACACTCCGTCCCCATTGGTTTCGTGTTCCCTTTCATTTTGATACCCTCCTCCTTTTAATTATTTATTTAATTTAATTAATTATATTTTTATTATAACAACTCCCTTCTGGTTTGTCAATATATCTGGCCCCAATTATTTAATTAATTTAAATATCTAATTAAAAGGCATCTGTTCCTTTTTCCGGTATGAAATCTTCTACTTAGCGTATAAAAAAAGCCAGCAGATTGATATTTTTCTGCTGACTTTCTCACATTTACCTAAAACATGTCTAAAAATTCATTCCTGGCAAAACACGTTCTAGCCCTTTCTTCCTACAAACTCAACCGTGATTCCATCTGGATCTTGCACTGTAAAATGTTCCGGTTTCATCCCTTCTTTTATTATGGCAGAAGGCGAATATCCAAGATCAAATGCCTTTGTTCTGATAATCTCCAATGGTTTATCCGCCGAATAGCTCATAACCAATTTCTTTGTCTGAACCGTTTCTTCCCCTTTAAACGCAATCAGTTCAAGTACAGTTTCCTCCTTTTTATTTGCGAGAAATACAATCTGTCC
>Ga0137306_101849_pt1 | contig 19784 bp, 15 predicted proteins | sample Inofroosms_March_FD_97187 | JGI IMG/M metagenome (GOLD analysis project Ga0137306, IMG submission 97187) | Mouse cecal microbial communities from Vienna, Austria - N-Acetylneuraminic and N-Acetylglucosamine D2O microcosms_March | ecosystem: Host-associated > Mammals > Digestive system > Large...
GCAGGCTCAATTTTCTTCCCCGTATAGGTCTTTTTCGAAATCTTCGAACAGGACAGCTTCTTGATGCTCTTAGGCAGGATACGAAAAGATACCTGCTTCGTTCCTTTGAAGGGCGCCTTGCCTGTCACCGTAATCTGGGCAGTGCCTGCGTTTACATTATTTTTGTAGGCAACGCTATATGCAGCCGGGGAAACCTTCTCCCCCTGGTAGGTAAGGGCAACGGTTGGCTTAATCGCCTTGCCGCTGTAGGTAACATTGGCAATCTTACCCACCGAGGCGCTGGAGATATCCCGGAGGAACTGTTCCAGCGACACAGTTACCGACAGTTCAAATGCACTGCCCGTATCATATGTATAAGATACTTCCTGTGCAGAAGCAACCAAACATCCACCCTCAGAACCATCCTCCCAGGATGCCCCATGCAGGTTGCGGATCCGAGCTGCGCTGTCTGCCAGGACAAATGGAAGGGTAAACCGATTGTCCCCGTCCGCTTCCACTACCCTGCGGTTACCCTCGCAGCGGAACTCTTCTAACGCCGGCAGCGCCGAAAGATCCAGCTCAATCAGGCTGTTCCCGCTGCAGTCTAAAGATTTCAGCCCTGTAAAGACCTCAATCCCCTTTAAATCCAAAATCCCCAGGCCAGAGATATCCATCGACACTACAGAAGAAATCTCCGTCTCAGATAAATACCCATCCCGATCCGCATCCACGGCCTCTGACAGGTACGCCGCAAAGGCCACGTCCGGAAACCGGGAACTGTCTATAGGAACCCGGTTCTCCCTAACCCCAGCCTCTGGCTGTAAATTTGAATACAGCCCTGCTTCTGCCTGCGCCTCTGTTTCTGGCTCTGCCTTTGCTCCTGCCTGCGCCTCTGTTTCTGCTTCTGCCTGCACTTCTGTTTCTGGCTCTGCCTGCACTTCTGTTTCTGGCTCTGCCTTTGCTCCTGCCTGCACCTCTGCTTCTGGCTCTGCCTGCACTTCTGTTTCTGGCTCTGCCTTTGCTCCTGCCTGCACCTTTTCTTGTACTTTTGCCCCTGCCTGTGCCTTTGATTCCGTCTCTGCCTGTAGCCCTGGCTCCGCCCGCAGCCCCGGCTCTGTTTCCAACTCTTGCCCTGGCAAAATAGCATTTTCTTCCATCTCTTGCCAGAAAGGACTCTGTCCTTTCATTATGCTTTCTTCTGACCGCCCCCTAGAAATGGCATATGCAGGCTCCCCTACCATTCCGACACATAAACTACATGCCAATAACCATGTTACAAATTTCTTTCCTTTCATCTTAAATTCCTCCTCCACTTTAAATACAAAATTTTACTACTTCCCAATTGATATGCATTTTTAAGATGCACACAATATAAACTATCGCCCCTCACTCCGATGCCAAAAAGTTACGCAGCGTTTCCAATGGAGCCGCACTGCCAGAACAAAGCATAAAAAGGGCGTCATAGCAGTTCCCTTCAAACAGCGAATTATATCCGCATTCCATAAGCAAGTTATTTGTTTCATACAGATACGTCTCATAACGGATTTCACTGTCAGCCGGCAGCCGGAAGGGATGCAGTTTATCATGGATACACCAAAACTGATAAAATTTCAGCAAAATTAAAAGCTTGCGGATGGCGTCATAATTTTTCGAAGCATCTATCCCCTTAATTAACATATCCAGAAGCTCCGTATATGGGAAGTGGCGCCTTCCTTTGGAGGGCAGCCTGATATCACTGATATTAATCGGATCCTCTGAGCCAATACGCCCATAGATGCATTTCAGCATAACCGGGATAGATGTAATATCATTATCCTCAGTCAAAAAATCCAAAAGCTCCCCAGGTTTATGTAAGCACAAGATCTCCTGTACAACCAGCCCGCAGCTTTCAATTTCCGCCGCATCGACATATTTCGGAACCTTTCCCTTCTTACCTTTCTTCCTCCCCTTTTCCTCGTCCTCACAGTTCCCCTCTTCTCTCTTGTATACCTCTTTTACCCTGACGGCAATCTCCTTATCTGCCTTCTTGCCCCGTATCTCACCCAGCAACCGGCAGATGTTTTCTTTGGCACGCTGGTTGTTATGGTTTCCACGGAAAGCCCATGCATTCCTCCTAAAATACCCTTTCACTTCCTCATCCGTAGCATACTGCTCCAACTGCTGCTGGATCTCCCTTGTATAAAGCACATTTTCTGAAACAGACGCTTCCATTTCCGGAAATGCCTGAATTTCCATAATCAATTGCTGTGCATGGCAATAGGGGTAATGATTCAGAAAACAATAGTAATATACCGCTTCTTCGAGCCGATGGCAGTTAAAGCTTCTCTGGAAAAAGACATGGTTAAAAAACCAATCGACGTCATCCGCCGAAAGCGACAGGGCGAAGCAGAGCAAATAAATACGATCCCGCGTAGTATCGTTGACTTGCGGGATCCCGGATATGCCCAGCCAATTTGAAATCGTTTTCCGAAGCGCATCATCGACAGAAACGCCCATCGCCTTTATTTTTGCCAGGATAAATTTCCTTTTTTCACCCAAATTGTCCGGATCGCCCTCATAGGCGGCACGTTTCAGAAGACGCGTAAGGCCTTCTGAAAATGGCCGGTCAAATTCCTTCAATAACTCTTCTAATTCCTCTGTATGCTCCCCCAAATCATGCGCAAATTCGCTGGAAAAGTTTTCCTCGTTGATTTCTGCAACCCTGCGCCTGGCAAGCCGTGTGTACGTATGTTCCATAATTTCCTCCCTGCGTCTGGCCTGTGCATAATCCCGTATCTTTCCAAAGCCCATCTATATTGCTGTAAAGAACTACAGAAAACTAACGCATACATCTGTATATCCCACGCAATCTACATAAGTTATCCCTTCTGCTCCTAAGTATAGCACACTATCGTGCATTTTGGAAAAAAATTTCACATATCCCGAAAGATATCTGCTAGAATAGATATAATACAAACTATTTTTAAGGAGGTACGCATGCCTGACACAAGAACCCCTTTAAAGGAAGGAACGATCCTGCAGCTGGACAAAAACTATGTCATCCAGGAAGAGATTGGCCGCGGCGCCAGCTGTCTGGTGTATGATGCCTACTATACCGATTCCGGGAAACACAGGGTAAGGATCAAGGAATGCTTCCCCTATCACATAAAAGCAACGCGGAACCCTGCCAGCCATATCATTCCCGCCAAAGGCCGCGAAGCCCAGTTTGAAGCTGCAAAAACCGACTTTTCGGATGCTTATAAGAGAAATACGGAACTCCGCAACCGGGAAGGACTAATCAACGCCACCATTGATTCCAAGTGGATGCATGCACAAAACAACACCATATATTCCATTATGGGCTATATCGAAGGCACCGACTATCAGAAATTTACCGAAGAATGCCTCAAAGACATCTTCACCCGCATGAAACGGCTGTGCAAGCTCCTCGCAGGTTATCATAAAAACGGCTACCTGCACTTAGACATTAAGCCGGGAAATATCCTCATCCCCTCCGATACCAAGGAACAGATTGTACTGTTTGACTTTGACTCGCTGTTAAGAATAGAGGATTTAAAAAATGGGGACGAAATCCACCTCTCCTGTTCCCCTGGCTTTTCTGCCCCTGAGCTGGTACAGGGCGATGCAGGCCGTATTGGCGCAACAGCGGATATTTTCTCCATCGGAGCCGTTATTTTCTATAAAATATTTGCCAAAACGCCAGGGGCATGGGATTTGGCATGGAACGCCGCCTATGATTTTTCAGCAATTGCCTTTGCCGATGACCGCTACCAGCCGAAGTTATTTCCAAAGCTGACAGAATTTTTCCATAAGACATTTTCGGCAGCCGTCCTGCGCTATCAGACGATGGAAGAAGTAACTGCAGCATTGCAAGAGCTGGAGAAATTATCGGACGTGGAAGGCGTGATGCTGCTCCACAATTTCTCCTACAAATTCCCACAGTTTGTCGGCAGGCGGGAAGAGCTTCTGCAGATTTGGGACAACTTCCAGGAAACAGACACCGTATTCCTCTCTGGCATGGGCGGGATTGGCAAAACAGAGCTGGCCAGGAAATTTGCCAGCCAATACCAGAACCAGTTCAACCGCATTGTTTTCTTAAGGTTTGCCGGTACGGTTATGGATACGCTCTGCTCCAATGAACTGATGATTGCCAGATGTGGGATAGAGGAACAGGAACCCCTTGCAGACTTTTATGCCAGGAAGCTCACATGCCTCCGGCAAAATGCCGGCAAAGACGATTTGATTCTGTTAGACAACTTTGACCACAAGGATGGCGGGCCTGCCATTGAAGAGGACGAGCATCTCAATGATTTGCTGAACTGCGGATGCAAGGTATTGATCACCAGCAGGGAATCATTCTGGGGGGAATACGATTATACACAGATTGAGATACAGCCATTGAAGGACAGCCAGGAATGCACCGCCCTCTTCCAGAGAAATAACAGCAACGAGTATCCCCCAACAGAATGGGAGGCCATCCACCAGCTGTTTGATTTATTGGAACGCCACACCATGACAATCTCCCTGCTTGCAAAATACCTTCTCCATACGGCGCAGAAGCCCTCTTCGCTTCTGCAGCAGATGAAGCAAAAAGAAGGCATTACAAGCACCGAAGCACTCCCCGTACGCCACAATAAGGATGAGATGCGCAAGGAGCGGCGGATTTATGCCCATCTGCAGATTCTGTTCGACCTCTCTGGCTTCACCCAGCTGGAACGCGAACTGATGGGAAGCCTCTCGCTCCTGGGGCCAATCCGCATCCAGAAGGCTGCCTTTTTACAATATTTTAAGCCAATAAAAAACAACATTTCCTGCGGCTCAGAAGAGAAGCTGACAAAAGACAACATTTCTGGCAGCCCAAAAAAACAGATGACGAAAAACAATGTTTCCGGCGGCTCAGAAGAAAAGCTGACGAAAAACAACATTTCCGGCAGCGTTGAAGAACAGCTGGAAAATTTAATTCAACACGGATGGGTAGAGTGGAACCTTAAAACAGATAAAATCTCCCTGCATCAGATTATCCTTGATCTGGCATACCATACCCTGCATCCCACAACGGAAAACTGCCCTCATATTGTACGCTCTATGGCTTCTTATTTTAAGGAGGAAGAACCCAGCCGCATACAGCGGGAAAACCGGCGCAGGCTGGCAGCATATTTTATTGACCGCATCCAGGGCGCTGATCTCCAGCTAGCAAAATTATATTATACATACTGCCATTACATCCAGGCAGATAGCCGCATCCTCGCACAGGCAAAACAGATCTGCAGGGATATCCATTCCTATGAAAGCACTCTCCTGGCGGTAAAACTCTGCCATTTAGAGATCGCTTTCCTGATTCACCAAAGAGAATGGATCGAATTATTGAATGAGGAAGAACAGATGGAACAGGCCTTCCAGGATGTTTATCAACAGGTACTCCAATTAGAAAAAGAAATTTGGGCAAATTTAAGGAGCGCCATTCTGCCTAATATCAATGATACTGTGGTACAGCTACTCCTGGAAACGGCAGATGCCGTGGAAACACTTGCCAACCGGCTCTGCGAAGAATGCATGCTGCTGGACGAACCCGTTTTTTCCGGATTAAACCATATTTACCAGGATGCCGAACAAACCTATCTCTATACCTGCAAACTGGCCGAACAGGAATTTATCAGCTATCATGTGAAAAATGATTTATATGTTAAGACGATTGATTTCTATGCAGAAGACGATTTCAGCCGCCTTTACCGCTGCGCATATATTGGAAATCAAAGCAAGAGCGCCTATTATTCTGAAAAGCTGCATGCGGTAAGGGCTGTTTTAACCAATGCCAAAGAGATGTTCCATTCCCACGAAACTTCCTACCTGGAGGCGGGCCATCAGGCAAGGCAGAACCAACGCCATGAGGACGCCATCGCCCTCTACCAAAAAGCTTTAGAAAAAGACGAATGTCCTGCCGAGGACATCCGCTATGAGATAGGCAGATCCTACCTTGAACTGCAGGAATACGAAAAAGCAGAAACCTTGCTCTTAGATGTTCTGCGCATAGAAGAAGCAAAAAAACAGAATACCATCTGCACACTGGAAAGATTAGTGGAACTCTATGAACGGCAGGGAATTGGCGAGCAAGTAATTGCATATTGCGAGCAGATCCTCCACAGCCAGGCCAGCCTCGCAGCAAAAGGAGACAGTACCGCCATTGCGCGGATGCTTGTATTTGAAATGAAGAAGGCAAGATGGGAAGGCGGCGGAGAAATACAGAATAAGAAAGGCAGATATTTGGCATGGGAGCCATATTTTCAGACACTGAACGCCTGCCCGGAACCCGACCCGATCCTGCTTCCCGCCTATTGCGACTATGCAGCCTACTGCCGGGAAATTGGCCAGCCTGGACGCGCACTTGCCCTGCTGCTCTCTGCTGCCGAAAAATATCAGAAGAGATACCATGATGCTGAGGCTAGAAAATTATATGACTGCATAATTAAGAATTGCCGTTGGGAAAAAATCTGTGAGGAAGGCTCCCCCAAGGATTGCTGTCGGGAAGGCTCCCGCAGGGAAGGCTCATCCGAGGATTGCTGTCAGGAAGGCTCCCGCAGGGAAGGCTCATCCGAGGATTGCCATTGGGAGAATATCCGCAAGGATCTCTATATCCGGGCAGTCTTGCAGGAAGCCGAACTCCTATGCGAAGGCCAGGATACTGCCAAAGAGGCGCTGGATTTATGCCGCTATGCGGAAAAGCTCATCGAAGAGGGAACACCAGATATGGAATACCTGGAAGCATTCTTGTATCACATAGAGGCAAATATTTATCAGCATTCCCAAGCAGATTATAACTACGACCTATATAAGAGCAAGGCCAGGCAGTGCAATTATTACCTTCTGACCGAGCGTCGGCTGGAAGAACACCGCAACTTAAGGGATGCCATAGAGGAATGGAAAGATACTGCGAACGATTATATACACCTGGATAACTCCGCTATGGCCAAACGGTGCCTGGAACGTATGGAAGCAGAGGCAGAAAAGAAAGGGAACATGTCCGATTACCTGAACTATTATTCCGCATGCTTTGCCTGGATCCAGATGGATCCTGACCAAAAAGAACTGCCCGCCTACACAAAAGCTCTTTACCGCAAACTGGCTCAATCCATCCATTACAATGCGGAAACTGTGGATGATACACTGTGCTTGCGGACATTGGAGGTAATCCAGAAAAATGCATTTGCCTATGGAGCATATGGCAGCGCACTTTATGCAGGCCTGCTCAGCGCGTCTATCCTGTTAGACGAACAATGGGACAGCAAGGCAGAACTGGCAGAAGAGCTACCAGAGAAACAATGGGACAACACAGCGGAACTGGCAGAGGAACTCCTAACAAAACCAGCAGGAGAACTCCTAACAAAACCGGCAGTACAAGAAAACAGGAGCGCAGAAAGCATTGAGCAAAAATGGGCATTACTTCAGGAGGATTATATTCGCAAAATAGAAGGCATCTTCCCTGAAAAAGCAGCGGACGAAAAATGGGATGGCTTCATTCAGCTTATCGGTCAAATTATGGCAGGCATCGAAGGACATGCAGGATTTGAAAAACTCCATGCCGCGTTAAGCAGAATTGAAAAAAGATACCGAACCGCACAGATAGATTTTAAACGATAAGGCAAAGCGGATATTTACTGGCGAACAAAGAGCCTACGTTACTTTTGGGCGGGAAAAGGAATTGTGATGAATGGAAAAAATATGGATAGCATGATTCGGAATCTTTATGCAAAAATAGTTTTAGGGGGAATTTCTGGAGATGCAGCCATCAGGGAACGGGAAGCAGAGGTTGATAAAGAGTTGAAAAGCACAGAAATAGAATTAGGCCAGCAAGAATATGAAAAATTCCGGGATTGTGCCTTGTCTGTGGCTTGCATGTCAGAAGAGCTTGGATTCATCCTAGGAATGCGATATGCAATGCGGCTGTATCGGGAATGTATGCCGAACACTAGGGATAATTGGCTATATTAAAAGAATATTAGAGAAATATATACAAGATAATTAAAAAAAACTGCTTTTTTTCATGAAATTTCTCAAGCTTATGCTCTAAAAGAAAATTGGGAAAAAGTAAATGTCGGCATCATGTTTGATGCTGTGTTAGCAAAATTTTTAGCTTACCCTAATCTGACAAAAAACTGCTGGACACAGTGGAAAGAGAAACGGATACCAATGAAGACGAGATAGACGAGGAAGTAATAAAAAAAATTTAATAGAAATAGAAAAAAATATGGAGCAATTTATGATGAACTAGAAATTCTACAAGATTATAATCTTTACCTTACTGTAGCCGAACAGATAAGAACACGAAATTTAAAGACAGAAACACTTAATAACTTTAAGGAAAAAGTGAAAGAACTCTCAAAGCACTCTGTTTTTACAGTAGAAAAGATTCCCCCATGCACTGCTATAATATTCACAAAGTATCCTTACAAGGAAAAAGATGGCATTGAAAGCAAACAAATTTGCAAAAAACGAAAGGAGAGCAAAATGATTTTTATTTATTTAATTCTTGGGTATTGGGCAGCGGGAAAGACAATTTATGCAAATAAGATACGAATTGGCACATGGATGAGTTTGGTTATGACAAGGATTATGGCAGCTTTATTCCTGGGATGGCTATTGATACCATGGGCCATTATAAAATTATTAAGAGAAGGTTAGAAACCTGGAAGCTAATTTGAAAACGATAACTTATGGAGGAAAGAATTGGAAATATGTACCGATGTAAAAATAGATGAGAAAGTCGAAGTTGCGGTTTCTCATCGGGACAAGATTTTTTCTTCTGAAAAGACGTTCCATAAGCAGGATGTGACAGACATAGATCTTCCAATGTTGCCTGTTTGGTGAATGCTTGACTGGATCCGTATCATTCTGTTTAGTTTGTTAGTACCGATTACATATGGCTTAGCTTTTTATCAGTTTTATTTTCTGTCAATCTGGCAATGTCAAGACAACTCAGCATTAGGCTGATTTCAGGCAAGGTAATAAAAATACCGATTTGCCAAAAGGCGGAAACGTCTAAATTTTTAAAGGAATTCAACTACCCTCAAGAAGAGATTCAAAAGAATGATGATGATTTTATAGACGAATATGCGTGGATGCGCAGAAAAAAATGGTCGACAAACATATTGCTCTATATTACATTTGATTTTGAAGAAAAAGATTTCAACTATATGCAAATCCTTCTTCTGGAATGCAATGATTTTAACGGAAACACCTGGACAAATCCTGCTGCATCTTATGTGGTGTGAAGAAGGCTACTGTGTTGACAGTACTGGAGAAATTGTATCCTTTCAGCCGTAAATCCATGCATACCAATCCTGAAACGCACAGGCAGGAACTTATCCTGCCTGTCAGCTGGGGAAGAAACTGGAGATTCCTATGAATGATCCCCCTCCCGCCCATCGCTTTTCTCAAACAAATCGCCTAATGGGCAGCCCAGGATATCGCTTAGCTTGTCCAGGTTTTCAAAGCGGATGGAATGGGTCTGGTTTGTAACCATGCGGTTAAAATTCTGGTAGCTTAAATCCATCCGCTTAAACAGCCAGTATTTCGTATGGTTCTGCTCTTCTAAAATCTCCAGTATTCGCAAACGTACCATAAATAGCGCCTCCTCATATCAAATCTATACACTGAGCGTAAGGATAAAATTTTTTTATTATACAAGAAAAAGTATTCTTATATAACTTATGCTTAAGATATATAATGTATACATTTGATAGGAAGGCAAGTTAAAATTAACGAGAATCCGCCTGCTGTGCTGCCCAAGGGCCATGCCTGTAAAAAGCAATAGACAGTATTGTCGCAACGCACCATCCGACTGGCCATGCCCACCAGATTCCGGTTGCGCCAAGCGCTGTTTTTGAGAAGCAGAATGCCAAAAGGACACGCAGGATAAGATCGGTAAAAGTCGCTATCATGAATTCCTTCATCTTCCCTGCGCCCCTTAAGATACCATCCGCTACTAACTTAGTGGAAACCACAAAGTAAAAAGGCGAAAGAATCTTTAAATAGATGATGCCAGTATGTATGGCCAGTTCCGTAGGTTCCTCCAAAAAGAGCTTTAAGACCACGCTCCCTCCAAAGAAATAAAGCAGAAATAACGGCATGCTCAACATCCAGACCAACTTAACGCCAACTTTAAATCCCTGCTTCATACGTGCCAGCTTCCCTGCCCCCAGGTTCTGTGCGGTATAATTTGAAATCCCGTTACCAAGGGTAGTAAATGAGGTTATGACAAGATTGTTTAATTTGACAGCCGCGGAATACCCGGCCATAACCGGCGCGCCAAATCCATTGATAATCCCCTGGATCACAATGTTTCCAAAGGAAATGAAGCTTTGCTGCAATGTGCTTGGAACAGCAACCACGGCAATCTGTTTTAAAATCTGGAAGTCAAAAATGGGCACTTTTCCTCCGTTTTCCATCTGAGCAAGCCTGCGGAATACAACTGCCGTTGCCAGGATACAGCTGATTCCCTGGCAGAGGAATGTCGCCCATGCCACTCCTGCAACTCCCATATGAAATGCTCTCACAAAGCAGATATCAACGGCAATATTTGATATAGAAGATACTGCCAGAAAATAGAACGGCGTCCTGGAATCACCAAGCGCTGTGAAAATACCAGTTGCGATATTGTAAAAAAACACGAACGGCAAACCCCATGCATAGATGTCCAGATATAATTTGGAATCGGCAAACACTTCCTCCGGGGTCCGTATCAATCGAAGCAATAATCCCGATCCAGCAATTCCAACCAACATCAATAAGAAGCAAATAATCCCACTGAAAATACAGGCAGTAGAAACAGCCGTTTTCACTCCTTTCCAATCTTTGGCGCCAAATAGTTTTGAAACAACAACAGAACATCCCATGTTACATCCAAATGCAAATGCAAGGAAAATCAATGTGATTTCATAACTGTTTCCAACCGCCGCCAATGCATTCTCACCAACAAATTTTCCGGCGACCAGGCTGTCGGCAATATTATATAACTGCTGGAAAATAATACTGCCAAAGAGCGGCATACAAAATTTCCAGAGTACGGTTTGCGGGTTTCCTACCGTCAAATCTTTATTCATATTCAGAACCCTCCATTTCTTCCATGCTGCCTGTTATCCTTTTTATGCGGCTATTGACAGCAAGATTGCTTTTTCTTGTCTGCTGTATTATAATACGTTATGAGATATATGTAAAATATGAAAGAAGATATACAGATATATGATTATGATATATGAAGTGCAACAATGGAAATTCACTATGACGATTACAGGGTATTTTATAAAGCACGGCAAGGAATATAAGATATGATAATCACAGGGTATTTTATGAGGTGCAGCAATGAATATCCAGCAGGATGATTTCAAAGGATTTTATTGTGATATACAAAGTGTGGCAATGAATATCTGGCAGGATGATTACAGGAGATTTTATGAGGTGCGGCAATGAATATTAGTTATGATTATTACAGGGTATTTTATTATGTTGCAAAATATAAGAGTTTTACAGGGGCAGCACGGGCGCTTCTGAATAACCAGCCCAACGTTACCAGGATAATAAAAAAGCTGGAAGAGGAACTGGGGTGTACTTTATTTATAAGGCAAAGGCATGGGGTGGCCCTCACCCCGGCAGGGGAAAAATTATATGCGCATGTTTCTGTTGCTTTTGAACATATTTTACTTGGGGAGCAGGAAATTGCCAGAAATAAGGGGCTGCAATCCGGCGTTGTTATGATTGCCGCCAGCGAAATCGCTTTGCACTGTGTGCTGCTTCCAGTCCTTAAAAAGTTCCGTAAATCCTATCCTGGCATCCGCATCCGGATATCAAGCCATTCCACGCCACGGGCAATTGATATCCTAAAAAAGGGGCTAGCGGATTTTGCAATGGTAACGGCGCCATTTGAACTTCCGGCGGGATTATCTTCCACTGTTCTGCGGACGGTACAGGAAGTGCCAGTATGCAGCCGTACCTTCCCTCTTCCCACTGGGACAGCCCTTACCGCTGCGTTTATGAAGCAGTACGCATGGATTGGACTTGGTGAAAAAACGAGTTCCTTTCTCTTCTATTCGGACTATTTTCATAACATCGGATTATCATTTTCACCTGACGTGGAAGCTGCCACTGCAGACCAGATTTTGCCCATGGTAAAATCCGGCTTGGGGATTGGATTTGTTCCAAGAGAATTTTTGGAACAGGAGAATATGGAACATCTGACTATGCTTACTATGGAACCGCCTATTCCAAAGAGGAATATTTGTGTTCTGAAACGACAGGACGCATCACTTAGTATGGCTGCTTCTGAGCTTGAAAAACTGGTTCGGCAAACGAAAGGAAATGACAATAGCGAGAGGGGAGCTTCCTGACAGGCCTTAACAGATATCATGCAGCCTGTTATCGTGTACACTTCCCGCAGCTTTCCATCTTTCATCCTAAGCACCACATCTGTTCCTCCGTAATGCCCACGCCTTCCAGCAGGGATGCCGCATACGGCTTTGCGTCCTTGGGCGCAACCTTGCACAGCTCCAGGGGGGAAGCACACATTTTCCATAACAGTCAATAGCAGGAAAAGATGGAATGCCTGGAAGATCATGGGCAGCGTGACCTCATCACCTGCCTGGCGATGGTAACACTGGGCAGCCTCTTTGGTTAAAATTTCTCTTTATTCACACATTGATAAATTTTCTCAGGATCCAATATAAGCCTATGCTGGCTGGCTGCTATATTCCTCCAGGTATGCCGCTGCCTCTTCTGGTGACAGCCCCGCCTTTTCCTGCAGCCTTTTTAGGATGGCCGCATCATCCAGGCCATATTCCTGTCCCATTTCTATGAACATCTGTATTACCTCTTTCCTGCCTTCTTTCCTGCCTTCTTTCCTGCCTTCTTTCCTGCCCCGTTCCTCTGCTTCGTACATTCCCTGGTTGTAATCCCTGACAGCCTTTTCCCTGGCCTCGTATTCCATGCGTTTCTGCTTATCCTGGCTGATGACCTGCAACTGCTGGTAAGCGCTGTCGATATAGGGGTCCCTTCCTGCAATCATGTCAAATTCCTCCTTCCGTTCCGCATTGATAAACTTCGCCCACAGTTCCAGCCCGGTGCAGTCCTCCTTCAGTTCCAGCGGGAGCTTTGGGAGCTCAATCACATGGAATTCCATCTTGTCGGTATACAAGAACCCGCGGGTATCCTCCCGGATGTGGAAGCAGGAATAGTACGGCTTTGCGTCCTTGGGCGCAACCTTGCGCAGTTCCATGGGGAAGCACACATTCTCCATAACTGTCAACAGAGGAAAAAGATGGAATGCCTGGAAGATCATGGAGACGCTTTCCCTGCGGTAACGGTCCAAATCCAGCCCAGCAAGGCTTTCCCCCTGGAAAAACACCCCGCCTTCCGTAGGGGAGTCCAGCCCGGCAAGCAGGGAGAGCAGCGTGGACTTCCCGGAACCGGAAGGGCCTACGATGGCGTAGACCTTCCCTTCCTTAAATGCATAGGTAATACCGGAAACCGCAGTTCCCTGCGCATTTTTATATCTGTATGAAATATTTTCTAAATTTAAAATCGGCATCATATACAGCCCCCTTCCTTAAATTCCCTATAACAGCTGCCTATTCCTTTTCCTATAGCAGCCGCCTTTTCCTTTTCCTATAGCAGCCGCCTATTCCTTTTCCTGCAGCAGCGCCAGGACTCTGTGTCCTGTCACCTGCAGCGCTGCCGCTGCAGCGCCGCAGATACCTCCCAGGAGGTACAGTCCCAGGCAGGCGGCCAACGTATGCAGGCTTTCTGCAAACAGCCTGGGGCTTAACAGGGCAATCCCCGCCGCCACTAGGACAGCTCCCATCAGGCACAGCATGATCTGCTCCAAGGCCAGCATGCACCAGGCTCGTTTCTTGGTAACGCCAAGGATACGCAAGGATGCTGCCTCCTGTGCCGACTGCAGGATGGCCAGGAACGGCGCAAATAGCCCGACCAGCACAGCAGCAGCCACCGCAAACGGGAAGAATACCTCCAGAATCTCCTGGATACGCGCAATGTCTGTAAGCCCACCAGAATCTATCCGATAGGATGCATAGGGCGCATATGCTATCTTTCTGCCCATCTCATCCTCCATCAATGCCTCCACTTCATCTGCCCTGCCATTGTCCGCCAGCAGAAACTCGCAGTAGTCCACTGGGAAGTCCATACCGTAGAAATCCACCATATTTCCCCTGATCCCGGCAAAGACAGCATGGTCCACTGCCTCATCCCCAGCATCAACGATCCCAATTACCTTATACTGCCTGTATCCATTCTCTACGGTTCCCGTGCCATTACCTTCTTCATTCCGAAGCATATAATATGACTGCCCAGACTGCATGCCAATACCATCGCCCAGACCAATGCCAAGCTCCTTTGCAAGCCCTTTTCCAATCAGGCACAGCGGCCCGGTTCCTTCAAAAGATGAGATATCATAGCCGTCCGCATAGTCCACTGTGCAGCCATCCTCCAGATAACGGGTAAGGTCATTTGAAACAGTCATGAAAACACTGGCCTCTGTCCCCCTGGCACGCACATCAAAGGTACCATGACAGTAAAAATCTTTTACTAGCGGCGACCTTGACAGGCTCGCCACGGAAGTAAACGCATATTCATATGCCTCTGTTTTGACGCCATATTGGCGGAAAGCATCCTGGCAGGCATATCTTGCCACCACAGACATGCCAATACCGCCAGCCAGCACAGCGGCCAGAGCCAGCGACATGGCTGTCTTCCCCATGCCTCTTCCCATATGGCGCAGGACATAAGAAACCACATGGCGGACTGCGCGATACGTTCCATGCGGAATATTTCCACTGGCGGCCGAAATCTTTGCAATGTCAAACCTAGCGGTGGCTATGGAAGGATTCCCCATCTTCGGCAACTCCTCTTTTCCTGCTGCATGCCGGGACGGACTCCCCTGCAATAATTCCAGGAGCGGGATTTTTTTCATTTTCCATAGGAAAACAGAAGCCGCCAGCAAAATAAATAATAATTCTGAAACAATACATAGGACAACCACGGCGATGGGCAGGCCTGTACCAAGGACATAGCCCTCAGGCGCACTGTCCAAAAGTCCTGCAATCGTCCCTGTAGCAGCATTCCTGGCATAGAAAAGCCCTGTTATGCCGCCAAGCGGCACGGCAAACGCCGTCAGCGCCGCAAACGGCAGGATGGCTGACCTCCCTGCCTTCCTGTCGGGGACGCCCAGGATACGCATAATAGCATACGCCTTCCTGTTCCGTCCGACAGAAAGGTAGGCCGCAAGGAACAGAGCCAGCGCCGCCCCCAGGATATATAGCAGCATGGCCAGAAACATCAGCAGCGTCCCTTTCCCAAGGCTGTCCTTCACATCCATCCAGCCCCCGTCCGTATAATCCAGCTTCAGGTTCAGTTCCTCCGCAAATGATCCCGCTGCCCCTAAGAAGCTTTCGATATTCCGGGCATCCTCCACATAGACACTGAAGTCCTGGCATGGCATCTCATAATCTTCTGGGATCTCTGCCTGCAGGAGCGTCCCCGGCACATAAATAGCACTCGGCTGCCCCCCGTCATACGCGCCAACAATCGTAAGCTCCACAGGGGCAGAAAATTCTGGCATGTCCTGGCCCTCATATGCCCGTGCGCCGTCAATGCCCTGCGGATGGCAGAGCCTATCGCCCAGCCTTACGCTTATGGCATCGCCGATGGACAGCTTATGGTCTTCAAGGAAGGCCCGTCCCACAACGCAGGCATTGGTATCCCCCTCTTCCAGCATGCGCCCTTCCACGTCCTGTGTGCCATAGCCCAGCGCACGCATATCCGAAGTATATATGAAATCATAGATATAACGCCCCTGCTCAATGGCGTCTGCCCAGCCCTTCTGGCGGGCAAAGTCTTCCGTCTCTAAGTAATCATCTGGCAGCCCGTCGATGACATGCAGGTATCCCTGATTTTGCGGCACCTGCCCCAAGGGATCCTCAAAATAAAAGCCAATGGGCGCATCTGAGGTATAGCCAGCATAGCAGCCCAGGACAAGGCACCTGCTCCCTTCCTGAAGGCCGTCAAAAAACTCCCGGGTATAGGGGGATCTGGCATAATAGGCATCCCCCAAAGGCGATTGCTCCAGTTCTATAGAAGCTCCAATATCAAGGTCTTCCTCACAGGCAACCACCCTGACGCCATCAAATTTCAGCCGTACATGGCCTTCCATGATATCATCCTGCGTATCGTCCTCATACCCGGCATAAGTCCCCTCAAACAAAACCGGGATATAGCGGGACAGACCCTCATATTCAATCGGGCGCTGATAATCCTCCACCAGCCCCGCCGTCATATACCTTGTATCCGATAGCGTGACACCGGGCAGCGACGCGAACTCTTCCAGCTTCTCTCCCGATGGCCATGGCCTGTCCGGTACTTCCTGCCTCCCTGTATAGTATTTCGATACAGACATATCCCTGCTCTCAGCCTCCGCTGTGGTGTAGAAATAATCAGGCATTTCGTTGTCCAGGCTGGCGACACAATGGTAAAAGCCCTCCATGCTCCTTATCCCCTGCACTGTAATGGCATAACCCACAGCCTGCGAAAACAGTGCAAACGAAGCGGATGCAACCAGCAGGAAGGCCAGCAATGTCTTCAAGGGGGAACGGATGAAGGGTTTCAATGCAGAAGAAGATTTCATGGCGCCACCCCATTTTTTTCTGAAACTAGATTGGAAATCATTGCCGCCAGACCGGATATGTGATAGAAGTTCGGATCATCATACTCTTTCATGCAGAACCGTACCCCATACCGTATCTCCAGCAAATATGACAAATATGTTAAGTCTCTCGCTCCAAGCAGGCCATGTAACCCAAAGAAATCATAGTTCTCCCCTGATTCTAATTCTATAAAAATTCCAAAGCGTTCACGCAAAAGGCCTACTATCTCATCCTGTACTTCCTCTAAGGTTACAATTATATTTTTCCCTTTCTCCATCACTTTGCCTCCATCCATTTAGAAAACAGCCTGAACATCCTTTGGCATCAGTTTTTCAAGCAATACCTTATACATTTTAACACATTCATCTGGATTGGCTCCATTGAAAATTGGTATAGAACTATCCGCAAATTCCATTTCTATTGTCCGCGATATTGTTTCCCGATATATACTCTCACTGACGATACTGTTATATTCTTCTGATTTATTCACGTCGATAAGCAAGTTAGACATATGGAAGGCATCCACAGGCACACCTAACCTATATCTACATAGCATAGATATATCCTCCAAATTTTTTCCTGGCTCGCTCATATAAAGTGTACACATTACAAGTGCATCTGGCACAACCGCCTGGAAGGCTGCATAATGCAGCGCACCAAATCCTCTGGTAATCTGCTCATTAAAGTCCTGCACTGCACCAGGTATAGTAATCAAAAGCAAATCTGGTTGTTCATCTATAATAATCCTATGAAGCCAGTGATTGAAACATGAGATTTTGCATATCCCATCCAAATCTTTCTGAAACATAAATCTTGGAAAAGAATGAAACCCCAGCATCTCACAGCCGTCCCTAGAACCAACTTGGGACACTTGGTAACCATCCTTTATAAAATGTTCCCGAAGCGACAAGGAAACCTCAAACTTATCTGTCTTTTCCCACAGCCCGGCTACAGCCACTACCGGAACATCCAATTGCTTCAAAGAGGGATATTGTTCAAGAGGTGCTGTCAATCCATACGCCCCCAGCCCATTATATTCAGAAAAATCTGTAAAAATACAATGGTGATTGGAATTGTGGCATGCATCTTTTAAATTCTTCCTGTTTGTATCGCTAAACTGAGCTGCGCAAAAAACATAGGACAGATGCGGCATCAAGGAAACCATTTTACCGATCAGTCGGTTTTCCACAGCCTCATTCTGAATCTCAAAAGGTGGTATAAAAAGGCTGTCAAATTCCCCCTCCACATCTTCAAACGACTCGTGGACAGTCAATGTTATGCCGCTATCCCCAATTGCCACCTCTTTTCCCGCCAAGCCCCAGCCACCTGGCGAGACCAATGCTGTTATCTTATAACAAGAACCCAACAAACCGGCATGCCGGACGATTGGCTCACAGTCATATCCATAAGGAAATACAAGCATATTCATATCATCAAACCTCCAAATTTTACGTGTCCCAGGAAATGCCAAATTCCTTTGCCCAAAGATAATCCCTAAACAGATTTTCTGCCTGGGCGCACACGTCATTACACTGGGAACCCCTTAAGCCAGCAGATAATTCCCCACAATTATCACATAACCCTCCACAAAGTGTGCAGTGCCGAAATGCCCAGCAATTTTTACACTTCTCTGCTGTAATCTGGGCAATGTTCAAGATCTTATCAACCTTTTTCAGGTCAAACCCATTCTGCAGGTTGCCAATATTCATAGCCTGTGAGGCTTCGCTGACACGCTCACAAGGAAATAGACTGCCATCTGTGCTGACAAATAAACGCTGTTGCCCTGGAATACATGGGCCGCCAGGCGCTGTCACATCAGGCAATGACACTGCTGGCTTCATTTTCGTCTTAAAGCCACTAAATATATCAGACAGGATTGTGCATGTTATACGAGAAGCCTTGTCCTGTTCATATGCTCCCTGGTAAGACAAATAGCTTTTAAATGCATAGCGACTGTCTTGCTGCATAAAGATCTCACCAGGCACAGCCTTCTCTATAGAAAATTGATCATCAATTAGCGTGGACATAATCGGCGTTTCCCGAAAAAAATCATCCTGGCTGAATAGCTGATGCAATGACTCACAGGGATATCTTGGGTCAATCACTATATTAAAGGTATATTTAAACTCAGGACAATTTTCCCTTACTTTCTCCAGATTACGGCGAATTACAGAAAAGCTTCCCTGCCCATTTCTGGCAAACCGCCGCGAACGGTCATGAGTCTCTGGAGAGCCATCTAAACTGATGGTTGTCATAAAATTGTGTTCTAATAAAAAACGTGCAATATCCGGAGTAAGCAAGGAAGCATTGGTCGTAACTGTAAACTTTAAATCTTTTGCATATAATTTTCTCTCCGCATAATTGGTGACCTTCTGAATTAACGGAAACTCCAATAATGGTTCTCCGCCATAAAAACCAATTGTTATTTGTTCCTGATTCCCACACCTTCTTGCAAAAAAATCAACTGCAGTCAGTGCTGTCCCCACCGCCATCCGTTTAGAAGAATGATTTCGTTGAAGTTCAAAATCACTTGCACAATACGCGCAATAGGAGCATCGAAAGTTACATTGCTGCGTCACTTGCAGAGCCATCTGTGCAATATTCTCATTTAAATGGTATTCCACCAAGTCACTGTGACTATGTCTGATTTCTTTCGGACGTTTTGAGGACAGAAATCCTTGTGTACGTAGAGTCTTAATATTTTGGACTATATGTTCATCTGCTGTTTGCCCTAAAACACCCCCATGCAATTCAGCTTCCTGTAAATATTGATAAGTATTTTCGTCCACTTCAACAAGCATGTTTGTATTGACATCATAAATATAGTTGCTTAATGGCGTTTTTAACACATGGATAAACGGCCTTTCACCTCCCATTATTTTCCCACCCCCTCACATATCTTAAAAAATGGCTGCTCGTCCATTTCCATTTCAAATTCTTGCGGGTTGATGGAAATAAAATTCCACCGCATTTTCCTAAGTTCTGGATCCTGTACCTGCCGGAAAAATACCTGTACAAATTCATCTTCCCATCCTATGAACGCTGGCTTAACGCCAAAAATAACATCCATGCCCTCTTGGCTAGCCTGCCTAAAGCGAATAT
>Ga0137306_101850_pt1 | contig 19778 bp, 14 predicted proteins | sample Inofroosms_March_FD_97187 | JGI IMG/M metagenome (GOLD analysis project Ga0137306, IMG submission 97187) | Mouse cecal microbial communities from Vienna, Austria - N-Acetylneuraminic and N-Acetylglucosamine D2O microcosms_March | ecosystem: Host-associated > Mammals > Digestive system > Large...
ACAGCGTAATACCTGTCAGATCGGGGCGGAGGCCAAGGATGCCTTCCACACATCCCACCATCATGGTAGAGGCCGTTCCGGTCAGCCAGTGGACGTGGGAACGCCCCGGATGGACGCTTGCCCGTCCTTCTGTGAACTGGCCGTAACAATAAGGCTCCAGACGGCGGATTTCCGCGCGGTCGTTCCAGGCGGCAGGCGCATTTTCCATAAAGTAGGCAAAGGCGCGGTCCCCGTGTCCGCGCAGGGCTTCCGCAAGCACCAGCCAGCCCTGGGACTGAGAGAAAATGCCGGCATTCTCTTTGGTACCCTGGTTATAGATGACCGCCAGAGCGCCGTCGAACGCATGGGTGTGGTAGGGCGGGTCCATCAGCAGGGCGCCGTAGGGGGTGTTTAAACGTTCATAGACGTTGGAAAGCACCGTATCAGACTGTCCGTCAGAAGAAAGTCCGCTGATTACTGCCCAGCTCTGAGGATTGAGCCACAGATTCGCTTCCGGGTCTCTGGCGGCGCCGATCTGCGCGCCCTCTTCGGTGTATCCGCGGATAAAGCGGTCCTGATCCCAGTACAGCTCCTGCATGGCCTTGCCCGTCTCCGCCTGTTTTTCTTCCAGATATTCTGCATACTCTGTATCTTCTTTATATTCCGCGAATCTTTTTAAAATGGTCATGGCATAGTAGAACTGCATGGCCACAAAAGACGACTCTCCGTCGGCGCCCAGGCGCAGGCAGTCGTTCCAGTCCGCGTAAAGTCCCGCAGGCATGCCATGAGGCCCGAGGTGGGCGAAGGAAAAGGATATGGCCCGTTTCAGATGTTCGTAGACCGTCGCCTCCTCTTTGTCTGCGAAGGGGATGACCTCATTTAGGAATGCAAGGTCTCCGGTCTCCGCGATGTACTTGTATACGGTGGGAAAGAGCCACAGGGCGTCATCCGCCCGGTAAGCGGGGTGGCCGGTTTCCTGCCGGTAGGAGGCGTCATCCGGGGTATCTTCCTGTCCCGGACAGTGGGTAAATTTTACAAGCGGGAGACCGCCCCCATTGCTCACCTGGGCCGAGAGCATAAAGCGGATTTTTTCCGCCGCCATCTTCGGCGCAAGATGGATGATTCCCTGAATGTCCTGTACTGTATCCCGGTAGCCGTAGCCGTTGCGCAGGCCGCAGTAGATGAAGGAGGCAGCTCTGGACCAGATAAAGGTCATGAAACAGTTGTAGGCGTTCCAGGTATTGATCATGGTGTTGAATTCCGGGCTTGGGGTATCCACTTTCAGATGGTCCAGCTTTTTCTGCCAGTCGTCTTTCAGCTCTGCCAGTTCCCGGGCGGTCTGTTCTGCCGGGTCTGTATAAGTGTTCAGAACCGCGGACGATTCAGAGCCGCCGCCCGCCCCCAGCACATAGGCGACGGTTCTGGTCTCGCCCGGAGCCAGGGAGAGGATACAGGAGAGCGCGCCGCAGGAATTTTCATTGTAGCTGGTCACATTTCCCAGATCTCCGGACGCGATTCCCTGCGGGTCGCCGTATCCGTGATATTTCCCAAGAAAATGTTCCTTCTCTCCGCAGTAGGAGGACACGTTCGTACCGGAGAGTCCAAAGAATCGTTCGGTTACATTTTTCTCATCAATCTGCTCCTGCTCGGACAGGGCGTCCAGGTTGCCGTGAATCTGCTGGATGATCCGGTTGCCCTGGAACTGCGTTCTGGAGATGAACAGCGAATACTGCAGATTTACCTGATCCTGTTCATAATTGCTGTGGTTGGTAAATTCCGCATAGCCGGTCAGCGTCAGATCCCTTTGGACGTCCGAACGGTTCGTGACAGAAAGCGCCCACACTTCATGACTTTTTCCCAAGGGAACATAATAGAGGGCTTCGGATTCGATCCCGTCATAGCATGCCGTCATGCGGGTATATCCCATTCCGTGGCGGCAGGTGCTTTTGTAGTGTGCGAGATCCTTGCCCACCGGCTGCCAGGAGGCGGACCAGTAATCCCCGGACTGATTGTCACGAATATAGAGGTATCTTCCCGGCTGATCAAAATTGTTAAAAACATAACGGAGAATCCGCCCGTTTGCGCCGGATTTTACAAAGCTGTAGCCGCCGGCATGGTTGGAGATGATCGCGCCGTATTCCGGGGAACCCAGATAATTCACCCAGGGCGCCGGCGTATCCGGCCGGTCGATCACATACTCCCGGTTTTTGTCGTCAAAATATCCATATCTCATATGATGTTGTCTGTCCTTTCGTTGTAATATTCATCTATGTTAAATTAATAACGATCTGATGCACGTCCTCTGACAATGCGATAAGATCCCGGCGGGGGATCAGGAGAAATGACTCTTCTCCCACCGGCAGTTCCCTGCCGTCGCATGCGGCAGCTCCGATGATATAAGAACCAAAGTCTTTATGATTTCTGTTGCGGTACACAATGGTAAAGCGTTTCCCTGCAAAGGAGGCGGCAACGGAAGCAGTTCCATCCGTATCAAACTGGCAGGCCAGAAGCTTTGGATGCAGCACCAGATCGCCCGCCTCTCCCCGGACGCCGAAGACTTCCGTGAGCATGGTCATCATAAACCAGCTGGCGGCGCCGGTCAGATACTGGTACATGCCCCGTCCGTCTGCGCGGAAATATTCGGGAATGCCCGGATAGATGCGGCTTATGTCAAAATTCAGAGCCGTGTCCGCGAGGGTTTTCAACGCCTTGAAGCCTTCCTTTACAAAGCCTCTCCGATACAGGGCGTTGGCGTACATGGTTGTCATGTGGGAGAAAACCGCGCCGTTTTCTTTTTCCCCGTAGGCAAATCCGAACATGCGCCCCATGTCGAATTTCAGTTCCTGAAAGTCCGTATTCAGACGGTACCCGCCGATTTCTTTCCGGTAGAGATAGTGATCCGCGCTCTTTGTGATCTTACGGATCTGCTCATCCTCCGCGACGCCGCTCATGATGGCAAAGACCTGTCCGGTGAGCATCATGCGCACCTGTCCGCCGAAAATTCCTTCCACCGCCCGTCCGTGGTTGTCATAATAACTGTTGAACCATCCCTCCTCTTCGGGGGCGTCGATCCATTCCTGCTCCCGTATATGTTCCATCAGCCAGTTTGCCTTCTGGACCAGATTAACCGCAAGGGCGGACAGAGAATGGGTGACGCGCCGGCCGCTGACTTCATGCCGGCAGGATGCGCAGTATTCCGACAGGATCTGCTGCTTTTTATGGATATTGTCAAAGGTTTCCGTGTCGTCTTCCAACAGAACTGTGAGCGCTTCGGAAAGCTCCGCCGTATGCGTGGAAGAATGACTGTCAAGAAGACGGATCAGGGCGGCCAGGTCCAGCAGATTTCCGGCATAGGCACAGGTAAATGCCACGCTCTCCCCATGCTCGGAGGCCATGTCCAGAGCGTCGTTCCAGTCGGCTCCCCGAAGACGGAAAATGTTATGATCCCCCACTTCATAGAAGGAGGTCAGCTGCTGGATCAGGAGGTGCTCCAGGATGCTGCCGGTATAAATCGTATGATCCGTTGTGCGCTGCCGGTCTCCGTGGGAAGAATCCCACAGATCGTCTGTGTCGGTCCCCCGCATAATCTGCGCATCTTTAAAATAAGGAACCTCCTGGTTCAGCAGTTCCACATCTCCGGTCTGATCGATATAGAGTCTGGTCGTCATCAGCGGCCAGAGCGCATGATCCATCCAGACCCGGGCGATTCCGTTCCGGTCGGCGATAAAGCTGCCGTTTCCGCTTCCGATAATCGTTGCATTCGTTCCGTCCATGCGCACGCCTTCATAGTTCGCTGTGATCATGGAGCGAACCTGCTCCGGATTCAGCAAAAGCAAAGAGAGACAGTCCTGCCACAGATCTCTCCAGCCGCGGCCTCCTCTTCCGTAGTCGTGATGGGGGAGGAAAGAGCAGCCGAATAACCGGCGCAGATAAGGCTGGAAGCAGACCCACTTCATCAGACGGTCAAAGCCGGCCTCTTTCGTGTGGAAATCGATGTCCACCTGGTTCTGCCAGTAGGATTTCGTTTCTTCCAGGGCCTTCTGGATCTGCCTGCCCGTATGATAGCGGTCGACCAGGTTTTGGATCTCTTCCCGGCTGTTTTCCACTCCCATGAGAACGATATAATCCGCGCTTTCTCCGGGAGCAAGCAGGACCGGCGCGAAGCGGAAGGCGCCCATGGCTTCCCTGCCGGCGGTCTGATAAAAAGCCGGTTCACCAGGACAGGATTCATAGACCGCCCGGGGGTGCGTGAAGGTTCCGCCTTCGCCGATAAAACTTTCCACCGTGGGATAGAATGCCTCCGGCGCGCAGCCGTCTTCAGTCCAGCCGGCCGCATAATAGATGTTTTCATTTGGGCGGTGGCCCTTTTCGTCAAAAGACATGGTGGGACAGACAAGCACAGCATTTTTGGTCGTCTCGATCCGGTGGAGCATGGAAGTGACATTTCTGTGGTCGCGGATGTTGTCGGCGCTTCTTCCATAGATGGGGATGGCGGCATATGCTGTAAATTCCTGAGGGGTTTCTGCCTGATTCTGAACCGTCACATACAGGATTTCCACATTGCTGTTCTGGGGGATGAAGGAAGTAGCCGCAGAGGTCAGTTGATGTACTCTGGAGGACCGGGTCAGGGTCTGCCACATGAATCCCGCGGTCAGCTCGCTGTCGTCCTGCGTGTCCGTGAATCGCTGCGCCTCCTGTTCTGCGGAGGATCCGGCAGCCGAGTACACTTCGCCGCTGCCCTTTCGGAACCAGAAGTTGCGGGTGGAACGATTATTATGAAGGTTCTCGGAGCTTACCGGTTCCAGCAGAAAGGTCTCCTGGTCGATCTTGGCATCGCCGCCAAGGCTGGGGGTGACGGCGCTTTTCAGCCCGCATTCGGATGCAAGAGGGAAGTACAGGTAACTTGTATTTTCCGGCTGTCTGATCAGAAAACTGCCGTGTTCATCCATAAATTTCAGTTGATTCAATAGTTCTGCTCCTTTCTAAACATAGATAGATAGAACTATCATAGAGGATATTACAGACCGGTATAAATAAAAACCATGCGAAAAATATCAGAATCATGACCTAAAACGAATTAGAAGCTAGGGGAGGCGTGTCTGCAGAATAAAATCACGAAAAATGTGTCATGAATCTGACATTTTGGTAAGAACTTTAATATATCCCGCCGGAAAATCCCGTTATAATTTGTGCAACAAAACGAGTGAAGGAGCTACTTCACAAAATATAACAGGAGGTTTTTCAAATGAAAAAGAGAGTTATCTGTGTCTTGTTAGCTGCGGCTGTGGCGGCCGGTTCGCTGGCCGGCTGCGGCGGCAAATCATCCGACGGCGGTGCATCGTCCGGTGAAGAAGGAAAGGTTATCAATGTCTACAGCTGGAATGACGAGTTCCGTAAGCGTGTGGAGGAGGTCTATCCGGAGGTGAAAGAAACCTCGACGGACGGTACCGTGACGACGTTAAATGACGGTACCGAGATCCACTGGATCATCAATCCCAATGAGGACGGAGTCTATCAGCAGAAGCTGGATGAGGCGCTCTTAAGACAGGCGGATGCTTCAGCGGACGACAAGGTGGATATTTTCCTGTCGGAGGTTGATTATGTGTATAAATATACAGACGCGGATGCGGATGTGGCCATGCCCCTTACGGATCTTGGGATTGATCCGGACGCGGATCTGGCAGACCAGTATGAGTTTACAAAAGTAACAGCCTCGGATGTGAACGGTGTTCAGAGAGGCTCCACCTGGCAGTGCTGTCCGGGCCTTTTGGTATACCGCCGGGATATCGCCATGGACGTGTTCGGCACCGATGATCCGGAAGCGATTGGTGAGAAGGTGAAGGACTGGGATACGCTGAAAGCGACGGCAGAGGAACTGAAAGCAAAAGGATATTATACTTTTGCTTCCTATGCGGATACGTTCCGTCTGTACGGGAACAGCATTGAAGCTCCCTGGGTAAGTCCGGGCGAGACTACGATCAAGGTGGATCAGAAGATCATGGACTGGGTGGAGGATTCCAAAGAATGGCTGGATGCAGGATATCTGGACAAAAATGTAAAACGGCAGTGGGTTGACGACTGGAACAAGACCATGGGCTCTTCCTCCAATGTATTTGCGTTCCTTTTCCCGGCCTGGGGCATAGATTTTACTCTGAAGAAGAACTGGGACGGCGAGGACGGCGTCTGGGGAGTTACCAATCCGCCGCAGGAATATAACTGGGGAGGCTCTTATGTACATGCATGCACCGGCACCGATAATCCGGAGAAGGTAAAAGACATTATCCTTGCGGTTACAGGGAACCAGGAGAATCTGCTGAAGATCTCCAAAGAATATCTGGACTATACGAATACAAAGAGCGGCATGCAGAAAGTGGCAGAGGACAGCAGTTATGCTTCTGAATTCCTGGGAGGACAGAATGCGTTCCAGTATTTCGTTCCGGTTGCGGAAAGCATCCAGATCGCACCGCTTTCCGCTTATGATCAGGGATGCGTAGAGCTGCTCCAGAATTCGTTCAGCGATTATTTCCAGGGAGCAGTTGACTTTGATAAAGCAAAGGAGAATTTTGAGACGGCGATTATCGAGCGCTATCCGGACATTACAGCGATTCAGTGGCCGGAATAAAGAGAGAGTTGTACGGGGCACTTTTGTGCCCCGATGCATAAGGGATAAAGAAAGGAACAGTGTTTATGAAGTCCAGAAATAAAAAGATTGACTATTCGAAATGGGGATATTTCTTTATTCTTCCGTTTTTTGTAAGTTTTTTCATATTTTCATTTATACCGCTTCTGGATACGATCCGGTACAGCTTTTTTGAATATTATCGTTCTGGTATCAAGGAAGTCGGACCCAATTTTATCGGGATGGAGAATTATATCAGCCTTCTGAAATCAGACATGCTCAAATACGCGGCCAATACGCTGATTCTGTGGATTGTGGGGTTCATTCCCCAGATCGTGATTGCTCTGGTGCTGGCGGAATGGTTCGTGGACGCCCGGCTTAAGATCCATGGGACGCAGTTTTTCAAGGTTGTGATCTATCTGCCCAATTTGATCATGGCATCCGCGTTTGCAATGCTGTTCTTTACCATGTTCTCCAATAACGGGCCGGTCAATGAGATTCTCCTGTCCATAGGGCTGATCAAGGAGCCGGTTGATTTTCTGGGTTCGGTCTTTGGCACCAGATCACTGGTAGGCCTCATGAATTTCCTCATGTGGTTCGGTAACTCCACAATCATGCTTATGGCGGCGATCATGGGAATCAGCCCGGATGTGTTCGAGGCTTCCGACCTGGACGGGTGCAACAGTTTTCAGCGGTTTTTCTATATCACGCTTCCGCAGATACGCCCAATCCTTGCCTACACCCTGATCACGGCGATTATCGGCGGCCTGCAGATGTTTGACGTGCCTCAGATTCTGACCAATGGTCAGGGTACGCCGGACCGTACGTCCATGACACTGATCATGTTCCTGAACAGCCATCTGAAGAGCCGGAATTATGGCATGGCAGGCGCACTTTCGGTCTATCTGTTTATTGTCAGCGGCATTCTGTGCTTCTTTGTATACCGAATCACGAACAATGATGATCCTGACGGTTCCAAAGCCGCGGCGAAGAAAGCAAAAAAACAGAGCAGGAGGGGATAGAGTTATGAAATCAAAACAGCCCAGTCATTTACGGAGTATCGTGGCGCATGTGGTACTGCTCATTCTGTCATTTATGTGCCTGTTTTTCTTCTACATTCTGTTTATCAACGCAACAAGATCGCACGCAGACCTGCAGAAAGGATTTTCGGCGCTGCCGGGCAGTTATCTGTTTACCAATCTGAAAAATGTGGCCAACGACGGAACGTTCCCCATGTTCCGGGGAATTCTGAACAGTTTGATTGTCTCCGGCTGCTCCGCTGCGATTGCTACTTATTTTTCGGCCTTGACAGCCTATGGTCTGTACGCGTATGATTTTAAATTAAAGAAGGCGGCGTTTACCTTTATCATGGCGATTCTCGTGATGCCCACGCAGGTAACGGCTATGGGATTTCTCAGACTGATTACGAATATGGGAATGTATGACTCCCTGCTTCCTCTGATCCTCCCGTCCATTGCCGCTCCGTCCGTCTTTTATTTCATGTACAGCTATCTGCAGTCGTCTCTTCCCATGTCCCTTGTGGAGGCGGCAAGGATCGATGGCTGCGGAGAGTTCCGGACATTTAACCAGATCGTGCTCCCGATTATGAAACCGGCCATCGCGGTGCAGGCAATTTTTACGTTTGTAAGCTCCTGGAACAACTACTTCGTCCCGGCGCTGGTGATCCAGTCAAAGGAGAAGATGACCGTCCCGATTCTGATCGCGACGCTCAGGGGTGCGGACTATATGAACTTTGATATGGGCAAGATCTATACCATGATTCTGGTCGCCATCGTTCCGATCATTCTGGTATATCTGCTTTTGTCCAAATATATCATTGCGGGTGTGACGCTCGGCGGTGTGAAAGAGTAATGACTGTATAATTTATATAACCGGCGTTTAAAAACTGTCCACCTGTGCGGCTGGATGCTCCAGGGAGCATCTGACGCGGGTCCTGCATTCGCAAAATCCGTGTCTGCGCGCCTCTGCGGATGCAGGCAATCAGTGCCGTTTATATCAAATAGAAATGACTGCTGCAGTACGGAGCTTTTCAGATGAGGAAGGAAGCTGCAGCAGTTTTTCTTTTTTCTTGTTATATTTTTGAATCTCAGGAGGGTAACATGATGAATACAGATCAGAATCACAGCGGAACACAGAATAACCAAAGATCTGAACGTGAGCTTTTGCATGGCCGACTGGCGAGAAGGGCAGCGGCGGAAGGCATGGTTCTGTTGAAAAATGAAGAGGTCCTTCCGCTGGATGCTTCCAGGCCGTTGGCGCTGTTCGGCGGCGGCGCGGTGCGCACGGTAAAAGGAGGCATCGGCTCCGGAGATGTGAACAGCCGGGAAAGTATCTCCGTTTGTCAGGGCCTCAGGGCAGCGGGAGCGGTGATCACCAGCGAATGCTGGATCGACGACTATGAGAAGCGTTATGAGGCAGCCCGCCTTGCATGGAAAGAGAAAATTCTGAACCGTGCAAAACAGGTGAAAAATCCGTTCGACGCTTATGCGGAGCATCCGTTTGTCCTGCCGGACGGACGGAAGATCGAAGCAGAGGATCTGAAAGGTGCTTCGGCTGCGGTCTATGTGATCAGTCGTATTGCCGGCGAAGGAAAAGACCGAAGAAGGGAAGAAGGCGATTATTATTTAAGCAGAAAAGAACAGGAGGATCTTTGCTGCCTGAATGAATCCGGCGTTCCCATCATCCTGCTTTTAAACGTGGGCGCGCCTGTAGAGCTGACCGATATCCTGAAAAAAACGGAACATATAAAAGCGGTTTTGCTTCTTTCTCTGCCGGGACAGGAGGGAGGTCATGCCGCCGCAGATGTGTTGTTTGGCCGGGCCGTACCTGGAGGGAGGCTTACGACCACCTGGGCCAGGCGATATAAAGACTATCCTTCTGCGGAAAGCTTTGGATACTTAAACGGAAATCTGGAAACAGAAGAATACCGGGAAGGGATTTATGTGGGCTACCGCTGTTTTGACAGTTTTGGCATAGAGCCCCTGTTTCCGTTTGGATATGGACTTTCCTACACAGGCTTTTCCATAAAGTTTGAAGGGTGCCGGGAGACAGAGCGGGGTGTGGAAGCAGCGGTATCTGTGAAAAATACCGGAAACCATTATGCGGGAAGAGAAGTGGTGCAGGCCTATGTGACCCTGCCCCAGACCGGCGGCGCAAAGGAATATCAGCGTTTGGTCGGTTTTGCAAAGACCGGCTGTCTGAATCCCGGGGAAGAAGAGCGGCTTACCGTATCCATTGAGTGGTCATATCTTGCCGGATTTTCTGAATCGCTGCATGCGTGGATCGTGGAAGCAGGAACATACGGTTTATGGATCGGGAATCATGCAAAGTCCCTGCAGCTTGTTTCTCTGCTTACGGTTCAAAAGCAGACCGTGTTGGAAAAGACCGTATACAGCGGCATGGAATTTCCGGCGTTGGATACGCTTCCTGCGGCGGAGGCAGCCGGAAGAAAATTCGAAGAATGGATGAAACTGGCCAGAGAACAGAGAGTACCCAATTTAACCCTTACTCCTCAGAAGGAGAAGAAGCGGACCTGTCAGAAAGATGATTTTCTGGCGGAAGAGGTTCCTGCGGAGGAACTGATTCCGCTTCTGTACGGAAACATCACGAAGGGCACCAGTACGCTGGGTTCCTCCGGGGTCCGGGTGCCCGGCTCCGCCGGGGAGACGACGGAAGCGCTGGAAGAAAAATACGGCGTCCGCTCCCTGATCATGGCGGACGGTCCGGCTGGACTTCGTCTGCGGCAGAGCTATGAAGTGGACCGCAGCACGGACTGTGTCTACGGCGTCGGTGTTCTGGGTTCCCTGGAAAACGGCTTTCTGGAAGAGACCGTGCACCATGAGGGCGCCGATACCTGGTATCAGTTCTGCACGGCGTTTCCGGTGGGCACGGCGCTGGCGCAGTCATGGGACATGGAACTGATGCGGGAATTCGGAGCGGCTGTGGCAGAAGAAATGAAAGAATTCCATGTGGATCTCTGGCTGGCCCCGGGTATGAACATCCACCGAAATCCACTGTGCGGACGCAACTTTGAGTATTATTCGGAAGATCCTCTGCTCTCCGGACTTCTGGCATCGGCGGTGACAGAAGGCGTGCAGAGCCGCAGGGGATGCGGAGTGACGATCAAGCATTTTGCATGCAACAATCAGGAGGACAACCGGATGGGAGTCGATGTCCGCATAACCGAACGGGCGCTCCGGGAGATCTATCTGCGGGGATTTGAGATCGCGGTGAAAAAATCCGCACCGGCAGCCATGATGTCTTCTTATAACCAGATCAACGGCGTCCATGCGGCCAACAGCCGGGCTCTCTGTACCGCGATCGCCCGTGAAGAATGGGGATATGACGGCGTCATCATGTCCGACTGGAATACGACTGTCCCAGAGGACGGAAGTATCCCGTGGAAATGCATAGCGGCGGGAAATGATCTTATTATGCCGGGAAACCCGGAGGATGATGAAAATATCCGCCGTGCGTATAAAGAGGGAACGCTCCCGGAAACGGCTATCCGGCGCAGCGCGGGACGGGTGTGGAAGCTGGTTCGAAGACTGACAGGGGAGTGAAAAGCTTTGATATGTAGATGCTTCAGGAACTGGATCTGGAGGCGGCGCTGGAGGGAAAATCAAAATGTTGGAACGCAGCGATCTCGGAAGCGTTTCACTATATGAAACTCATTGAGGCCTGGGGAACCGGGCTGGGAAGGATACGGAACAGCTGCAGGGAGTATGGACTGAAAGAACCGGTCATTGATGAATTTGGTGATGGATAAAGGACATGCATTCTGTGGGAACTCTCACAAAATAAAAATTTGACAAAATCTGATTCCGATGCTAAGATGACAACATCATATAAGTCTGTCCAAGGGGAATCAGGTGCGAAGCCTGAGCGATGCGGTCACTGTAAGCAGAGCATACGATGTCTTCTGCGAGCCAGGTTACCAAAGACAGGCGGAATGAAGCTTCCTTGCAGGGCCATGCATTCCACACAAGCGCAACAGGTGCAGGTCTGACGTAAGGCAGGCCTGCTTCTTTTATGCGCAGTTATCGGAAGACTCTGCGGGGGACCGGTGAGAAAACGTGTAACTGATTAACCGGATTGAGAGGACGAAAATGAACAAGGATAAGAAAGCAATTTTAATTACTGCAGCGCTTCTTTTAGTGCTTTGCCTTGGGGCAGTATTGGGATACCAGAAGTTTGCCCCCAGGGGTGTGGCGGGAGAAAAGGAAATCACGGTAAAGGTAGTTCATGCCGACGCCGGTGAAAAGGAATTCACTTACCAGACGGATGAGGAGTTTTTAGGAGCCGTGTTGGAAGCGGAGGGTTTGGCAGAAGGCGAAGAAGGACCTTACGGTCTTTACATTATTTCTGTGGACGGCGAGACCGCGGAAGAATCCAGGCAGCAGTGGTGGTGCCTGACAAAAGGCGGCGAGACCGTGAACACTTCCGCCACACAGACGCCGATTGCGGATGGAGATGTGTTTGAGCTGACGCTCACTGAGGGGTATTGAGAGAGACATGCGGATGAATACAAAAATGCTGGTGATATCGTCCATGCTGACGGCACTCCTGTTCGCCGGTCAGGTGGGGATGCAGTTTCTGCCGAATATTGAGATCGTTACGCTTTTGATCATATTGTATACACGGACCTTTGGAAAACGGGTATTTGCCATCATCTATGCTTTTGTCATGCTGGAAGGCCTTTTTTACGGATTTGGCATCTGGTGGGTCAGCTATCTGTATATATGGAGTATTTTCGCTCTGGTCGTGCTGCTGATCAAAAGCGATTCTGTAATTTTGTGGAGCATGATCTCCGGGATCTTCGGACTGTGCTTTGGTTTTCTGTGCGCAATCCCTTATTTTGTAACAGGCGGTCCGGGAGCGGGGGTGGCGTACTGGGGAGCCGGGCTTTATTTTGACCTGCTTCACTGTGCCGGAAATGTGCTGCTTTGTGCAGTCTTGTACCGTCCCCTTTACCGGGTGCTTTCGCTGTTGATGGCTGAGACCCAAAGGACCGTGAGCTGCTGACTGCGGCAGGGTATCGATGATCACCGTCAGATAAGAAGAGGCGCTTTCACAAATAATTACAACGGAAACATCATTTTCAGGTCCGGAGGTACGAGTATGAAAGATACAGGATACAGGGAAAGCCAGGCGGCGGACATGCTTTCCGGTCTCCCGTTCTGGGAGCATCTGGAACATGCGCAGAAAAAGTATGCAGAAGATCATGCCGTGTTCCGGCACTATGGAAAGGGCAGCATGATCTACAGCAGCGGGAGCCTCTGTCTGGGCATGGCATGCGTGCAGAAGGGCAGCGTCCGGGTATATCTGCTCTCGGAAGAGGGGCGGGAGATCACGCTGTTCCGCCTGGAAAAGGGAGATCCCTGCGTGTTGTCCGCCGCCTGCGTCATCAGCCAGATTACCTTTGACACCTATATGGAAGCGGAGCAGGACTGTGATCTTCTGGTCATTCCAGCGGCGGCATTCCGGCAGCTGACGGAGGAAAATATTCATGTGAAATGTTTTGTGTATGAGCTGATGACAGAACGTTTTTCCAGCGTGATGTGGACGATGCAGCAGATTCTTTTCGCGGGGCTGGACCGCCGTCTTGCAGGGTTTCTGGTTCAGGAATACGACAGGACCAAAGACCCCGGGATCAGGATCACGCAGGAGCAGATCGCCAGGCAGATCAATTCCGCCCGTGAAGCCGTGGCGAGAATGCTGCGGCGTTTTATGACGGAACATCTGGTGGAGGTGAGCCGCGGCGTGATTACGCTTCTGGATATAGACGGGCTCAGGCAGATTTGACGCAGGACGGCACAATATTTCGAACAATGTGACCCGGTCACAGTCGGCGCCTCCGGTTTCTGGTAAAATGGGATCATGATACAGCAGGAATCAGTCTTTAGGAGGTAGAGTCAAATGAAGATCACATTAAATCCGGATGCGGAGATTGTAAAGGTGGTAAAGGAAGGCCTGCGCAGAACCGGAGGCTACTGTCCCTGCCGGACGGAGAAAAAAGAAGATTATAAATGTATGTGCCGGGAATTCCGGGAGCAGATCGAGGACCCGGGATTTGAAGGTTACTGTCACTGCATGCTTTATTACAAGGCAAAGGAGGAAGTATAACGATGGCTGAGCTGAAAATCACAAAGAACAATTTTGAATCAGAGGTGCTCCGGTCCGAAGTGCCGGTGCTTTTGGATTTCTGGGCGACCTGGTGTCCGCCCTGCAGGATGCTTTCCCCTGTTATCGAGGAGATCGCAGGGGAGTACGAAGGCAGGGCAAAGGTCGGCAAAGTCAATGTGGATGAAGAGCCGGAGCTGGCCGCCATGTTCAGGGTGGAAAATATTCCCACTATGGTTGTCATGAAAGAAGGAAAAGTGGCGGAACTGGCAGTCGGTTACCGTCCGAAGGAACAGATTACAGATATGCTGAAAAGAGCGTGACCGGTGAAAACGGCCACGCTGTTTTGATCTACAGATTGGCAAAGACATCCATCTGCCGGTTCAGTTCACCCACAATCTCCTGATTGGTATCCATCCGGGCGGCGATTCCGGTCATGTCTTCCGCCAGTATGCGGGTGCTGTCGGCGGCTCCGGTGACATCGGGCAGAGCGCCGTCGATGGCTTCCGAGATGCCGGTGATGGAAGCCGCGATCTCGTCCATAGCAGTCTGCAGCCTTTCTGCCTGCTGCTGAAAGGCTTCCATGGAGGCTTCAATATAGGCGGCATCCTTTCGGTACTGCTGTCCGGATTGGACGGACAGTTCAAACTGTGTCAGGATATTCTGGCCAAGATAGTCCACCAGATCCTGCGCGCTTTCGGAAAGATGCTCCACCGCGCCAGTGACGACCGCGCTGACCTGCTGGATATGGCCGGCGGTCTCGGCGCAGGAATCAGCGAGCTTTCGGATTTCCTGTGCGACGACCGCGAATCCTTTTCCGGCGGTTCCGGCCCGTGCAGCCTCAATGGAGGCATTGACGGCAATCAGATCCGTAGAAGAGGAGATGGACAGGATGTCTTTGGTCAGAAGATCGATCTGTTCCACACTTCGGCTTTGTTCGATCGCTTTATTCAGGACACCCATGATTTCCTGCGTTTTCGTAAGGATTGCTTCTTTGTTTTTCTGCGCGGACTGTTCCATCTCTTCCGCCCGCCCGCGCATATCCACCGAATAGGCGGTGATTGCCGCGCATTCCCCGCTCATCCTGCGGGTATCCGTCTGCGTGTCTGCAGCGTTGTCCCGGATGGAAGCGGCGTTGCCGGCGATTTCTTCAAAAGCGGCGGTCAGTTCATCGGTCAGCCGGGACAGCTTATGTACATGGTCGCGGGATGTTCTGGTACGATTTCGGACTTCTCCCACGACAGTTCCGGTGCGCCCGGAACTGTCCTGAAGCGTCTGCATGGCGTCCCGGATCGGGGCGATGACGGACCTCCGGATGATGCGGAAAGCGGCAAATACAAGGAAAAGCCCTGCGAGCAGCGTGACAGCGCTGGTCACAAGAGAAATAAAATATACGATGGAAAGGCGGTTCCGCGCCGCTGCAGCCTGCCGGCTGACAGATTCGTAAAGGGTATTGATTTTTTCCTCAGCTGCATTTCCGAAAAGCGCTACGTCGCCGTTGGCCTGCGCATAGGCCGCCTGCGTCCGGCTGTCTGCACTGGCACAGACAAGGAAGACGAGCGCGTGCTTAAAAGAGTCGTAATCTTCCAGAAGCATGCGGTAGGTTTCTTCCTCTTCCGGGGGGACACAGGAGGCGTAAGCGGCCAGCTTCTCATCCAGCCCGGCCTCCTCTTCCTTGATCGTTCCTACCAGCTGGATCATGGTGGCATGGTCAGCTGCAATAATGTGCGACAGGGCCAGACGATGGATCTCCATCATGGAACGGCGGATATCTTCCAGCTGTGCTTCGCTGACCATATGCCGGTCGACAATGATCCCGGCATTGGCGTTTACGTTGTGGATGCCAAATACCGCGAGAATATTTGAAAGCAGTGTGATCAGTCCCAACAGGACAATGGGCAGGATCAGGCGCTGCTGCAGAGTCAGTCTGTTTTTCATAGGATCTCCTCCAGATTTTGTTTTCATCGGGCCGGGAACCATGATCCCCGGGTTCTGCACTGCCGACATATTTTATTGCCGGCCACATTTAACGCGCGGTTACCTCCTCCACCAGCCGGTCAAGCTGTTCCTGAAGCGATGCGCCGGAAGGATTCCCTTCGGCCATATTCAGTGCAAAGGCTGAGACAGGGTCCCAGAATTTACCCCCGACCCGCTGGAGCTGGGAGAATTCCGACTGCGCCAGCAGCGCGGCAATGGCGGGGGATTCCAAAACGGCGGCAGAATCTGCTGCCCGGATATTGGACGGTCCCTGTCCCCGTTGTTCAAAACGCAGGGTCTGACTGCTTTCATTGCTGATCCATTCAGCCAGCTTCAGCGCCCATTCCTTCTGCGGGGAATAGGCGTTGACGCCCACCAGCTTGCAGCCGGAAAAGGAAGCCATCTGCACTTGCCGGTCTTTGCAGGTATAGAAGGGCAGCTTTGCCGCTCCGGTATTTTCACCCCAGGCATCTTCGATCGCAACGCTGTTCCAGACGCCGCTGACTCCGGCGATTACGGACCCGTCCTGCACGCCGGCCAGAAATTCCGTATCGGTGCGGCTGGCAAAGCCGGGACTGGCGGCGATGTCCAGCATGGCCTGCGCCACATCGACGCCGTGGATCGGACCTTCCGTGCTGTTCCAGGTACAGAAATTGGTCAGGCCGTCTTCATTCAGGCCCACTTCCAGACCGGTATTGCCGAAAAAGGAATATACATACCAGGCGGAGGACCAGTCCATGGTTAAAAGCCGCTCCTGTTCCGCGGCAATTTCTGTCATTCGGTTCATGCTCTGTATGTCATCTTCCGAAAAATAAGCCTTGTTATAATATAGAAAGTATCCATTATCTGCGGTCAGCGGAAATGCGTAGAGCGTATCGCCTACAGAGGCGGCTTCCACCGAGGCGGGCAGATTGGAAGCGCGGATCTCTTCCGGGTCTTCCAGGGGATCCAGCGCGCCCGCGGCAGCAAGCGCCGCCAGCTGATCGTCCGCAAAGGTAAATACGTCTGCGCCGCCCTCCAGATCTGCCAGCAGAGCATCCTTGCACCCGGATTCGCTCTGGGGCTGAAACGTAATCTGAAAAGAGACCTGGCCGGCATAGTGGGACTGGAAAGAGGAACAGATCTCCTTCAGAAGCGCTTCGTCCTCTTCTCCGCTCCATACGGTTAAAGGGATCACGGATTCGGATGAATCAGAGTCGGCAGGAAGCGGTTCCTGCTTTTTACATCCACCGCACAAGGACAGGACGCCGGCTGCCAGAATAAGATAAAGAGAATTTTTTTTCATGGTCGGAAGATAAATAAATCCTTTCATAATTTTATTGCGTTTTCTGCTGGATTTATTATACTAAAAGGAGGAAAAATTTTCAAGTTTTCAGGATATGCAGTCATTGACCAAAACAGGAGGCTTATATGTTTCAGAAAATCCAGGATCATTTCAGAAAAAGACCAAATCTGTATGTTGCCGCAGGTTCGCTGCTGGCGGGGACCGCAGTGATGTTTCCCGGCGCATGGCTTGTTGTATACGGTGGGAAGGACGGGGCGGATCTGTCTTCTGCCCTTCTGGTCGGAATTCTGATCGGCGCATTTCTGTTTTATCCGGCTGCGCTTACTTTCTGGAATCTGTGGCAGCTCTGTCGGCTGCGTTATCAGATGGAGGCGCTTAATACGGCAAGGATTACGGATGCCGTTACGATTCTCTGGGGCGCGGTCTGCGTCGCCTGCTATTTGATGATTTCGGATGTCCGTATGGAAGACTGGACGGAGACGCTGGTCAATTCCCAGGTTCATACCCCCATTGCCACATGGACGATTCCCACGGTTGCCGCCATCGGGACCGTGGCGTTTGTGGGTTACCTGATTCTGCGTTTGATTCCGATCAGGAAGCTGCCGCCGCTTTTCAGTGTTCTCGCCATGTCCGCCATGTATATGGGGATCGGGCTTTGCGTTCTGTTCACTGTTCAGCTGGCAGGGGGTGAGTTTCTGCTGGCGGTCTATCCTTTCAATCTGCTTCTGGTATTCGGAAAGACTGTGCGGCAGGTATGCATGCAGCAGGAGCGGGCCCGCCGTTTTTCCGGACTTGCATTTCTGCTCATGTGGCCGCTGCTGGGTGTGCTGACCGCGATCCTGATCCTGTTCGGTCAGAAGCCGGACAGCCTGATTCAGGCGTGGACGCAGACCAGCGACTGGACGCTGTCGCTTCAGAAGGCGCCGCCCAATGTACTTTATGATGAGCATTACCTGTGTACGGTGGCCGCGGGAGGACACCCGAAGGTGGTCAGACCCCTTCGGATGGGAGTACGCCATGGGCATCGGATCGTGGTGAACCGGCAGCTTCTGGTGGCCAACGCATTCGAGGACCTGCTGGCAGAGAGGATGCCGGGAGTGCATCGGAGACTGCGGCATTTCTATGACCGTTATGGTTACCCCATTGCCCGGCATATCCGGAGCCGCTGGATGGCGGACCTTGTATATTTTATCATGAAGCCGCTGGAATATTTTTTTGTAATTGTGCTGTATCTTTTTGATACACAGCCGGAGAATCGGATTGCCGTGCAGTATCTGGGCGGGGATTTTTCGGAATGGAAACGTACAGTACAGGTCGGCAGTACAATGCTTTGACACCTGAGAGAATGGAGGAATACTCATGAGAATTTTGATGATACGCCATGGAGACCCGGACTATGAACATGATTCCCTGACAGAGACCGGGAAAAAAGAGGCGGCGCTGCTGGCGGAGACCGCAGGCGGCCTGCATCTGGGCGACTGCTTTGTCTCGCCTCTTGGCCGGGCAAAGGAGACGGCGTCCTATACGCTGAAGAAACTGGGGCTTAAGGCGGAGACGCTGGACTGGCTGCAGGAATTTCCGGCAAAGCTTGATATCAATGATTCCGAAGAACTCCAGCGGGCTTATCCGGATACCAGAAAGGAAGGGGAGCGGTTCGCGTCCCGAATCGTCTGGGATATGATGCCGTCCTATTACCTGACTCATCCGGAATACATGGACCGGGAGGGTTGGAAAACTTCCGCGGTCGCCGCGCACAGCGATATCGTTTCAGTATATAAGAACGTGATCGAACATTTTGACCGGCTGCTTGCCGGATACGGTTATGTGCGGGAGGGCATGCATTACCGGGTGGAAAAGGCGAACACGGATACGATCACCTTTTTCTGCCATTTTGGACTGACCTGTGTGCTGCTGTCCCACTTGATCAATGTGTCGCCCTTTGCGCTCTGGCATGGACTGGTGCTGGCGCCCACTTCTGTGACGGAGATTACTACGGAAGAGCGGGAACGGGGAATTGCCATGTTCCGCAGCCAGCGCATGGGGGACGTCCATCATCTTCTGGCAGGCGGGACCGGGCCGTCCTTCTCGGCCAGATTTTGTGAAATTTATGACAATATGGAGCAGAGGCACTGACGGCGGCAGTTTCAGTCAGGAGAAAAGGCGGAAACCCATGGTGGTTTCCGCCTTTTGCCGTATCGCGGGATCTGTTAATCGAGAAATTCCACTTCACCGCTGTCGATGTGATAGACTGCGCCGCATACCTTAAGCGGGGAATCTTCCGTCAGTTTTAAGGACTCTTTGATGATGGAAACGCTTCTTTCCACATTCAGGCAGCTGGCTTTCAGCTCGTCCTTCTCGTCGCCGATGGCTTTTTTGATCTCGTCAGTGATGTATTTTATGAAACCGCCGGGATCTCCCGCCACTGCAGCTCCCACAGCGCCGCAGTGCGTGTGTCCGAGCACCACCACGAGATTCGTTCCCAGATGGTCTGCGGCGTACTCCACGCTGCCAAGCTGGTGATGGTCCATGACGTTGCCAGCCACGCGGATGGTGAACAGTTCGCCGATCCCTGCCGTAAAGATGCTTTCCGGAATCACGCGGGAATCTGAGCAGGTGATGACGATGGCGTAGGGGCTTTGCCCATGTTCACAGGTCTTCTTTCGGATGGCGGGGGATACGTCGCCTGGATTGCTTACGGCGTCCAGGTAACGCTTATTGCCCTCTTTTAACTTTGTTAAAGCTTCTGCTGCAGACAGGTTCTGATGTGTCACAGGT
>Ga0137306_101851_pt1 | contig 19771 bp, 18 predicted proteins | sample Inofroosms_March_FD_97187 | JGI IMG/M metagenome (GOLD analysis project Ga0137306, IMG submission 97187) | Mouse cecal microbial communities from Vienna, Austria - N-Acetylneuraminic and N-Acetylglucosamine D2O microcosms_March | ecosystem: Host-associated > Mammals > Digestive system > Large...
GCCGGACTGTCAGCGACACATGGTCCAGAGCCTTAACGCCGGGAAAGCTTTTGCATACGTCCGTCATCTGCAATAAAACATCCGACTCCATCCGCAACGCTCCTTTCTGTTACGATTTTTAAATCAAGCCTCCTATTCTTCTCATACAAGGCCAGATTTAGAAATAACAAAATTGTTTTAAAAAGAGGGCCGCCGCTTCAGCGGCAGCCCCCTCCACTGCTCCAATCGCTCTATAACGACTTTATTTATTCTACTCCGGTAAATGCGGAATATGCAACATACAGCTTGTTGGCAACACCTTCTGCCACACTGTAGATGTCGTTGGTGCCTGCAACGGCAGCGATACCGTCAGCCATGGGAGTACCTGCTGCAGTGCTCTCAACCATGCCTCTGATCGCTTTTGCCATACCTTCGGCATCCTGTTTTACGGTACCGGTCATAGCGCCCTGTGCAATCAGGCTCTGTGCGGAAGTGGTAGCATCCACGCCAAATACGGGAATGGTCTTGCTGCCTTCCTCGCCGGTGTTGTAGCCAACTGCCTGCAGAGCGGAAACAACGCCCTCTGCCATATTGTCATTGTTGCAGATTACCAGCTCGATCATGTTGTTGTTGGCCTCACTGTACTGGGACAGGTTGGTCTGCATATATTCCTGGCCGGCCTTTGCGGACCACTGGCCATCCATATCTACCTGGTAGCCGGACTGGCTGGATGCGTCAAAGTAAGCCAGTTCGGGCTTGTCAGCGGCAGTCAGAACCGCATTGGCATCCTCTACGCCGTACTGGGTACGGTAAATAGCTTCTACGTTCGCCTCATCGCCCTTCATCATGGCGTAGCTGATCACGCCGTCGCCGTTCAGATCTACGGTCTCATAGTTCGCCAGCAGATATTCGCCGATCATCTTGCCCTGCAGATGGCCTGCTTCGGGAGCATCGGTACCGATAAAGCAGATATTATCATTTGCACCGAGTACTGCGCCTTCATTTCCGTCTTCCTCAATGGCACGGTTGAAGAAGATTACCTGCGCGTCATGGTTGTTGGCCTTCTCAATAATGGACTTTGCGGTGTCAGAAGATCCGGAAGTAACCATATTTACCACCAGAATCTTGTAACCGTCGGTAAGAGCGGTGTCAATACTCTCGTTCTGGGTGGTCTGATTGCCGTTGGCATCAAAGTTCTGATACACTGCGCCTGCTGCGTTCAGCTCGGCATCCAGCGCGGTACGCACTGAGGAAATATAGGTATCAGAGAAGTTGTAATAGAATACCGCTACCTTTACGCCTTCTGCGGCACCGCCCTGCGCAATTTCACCGCCTGCCGCAGGAGCTGTCGTCGTAGCTTCCTCTCCGCCGGCTGCCGTCGTGGTGTCTTCACCGTCTGCGGCAGGAGCTGTCGTGGTGTTTTCAGGTGCGGCCGTGGTGCCTTTGCCTTCGTCCTTGCCGCCGCATGCGGTCAGAGCGAATACCATAGCCAGGACTACGGCCAGTGCTGAAATTCTTTTCATTTTTTTCATGTTCTCCCTCCTTAAATCCTTTGTCCCGAATGACAGACAAATACCCGTCATCCGAACTATCATGGAAACAGGTAAATTTTTCCCATTCCATTGCCATTTATTTTAACACATCACTGTAAAAAGTGCAAGAAATTTCTCTGAAATTTCCTCTTTATATCGGAAAATTATCCAAGAGCGCCAACAATTTCCATACATTTTTTTACAGTTTCTTTTTTGCCTTCTCCTATCTTTCCGCCTCTCCTCTTGTCTCGGATTCCCCTGCTTCCCCGAATGCATGGTGCTGTTCCGTCTCCTGCCCTTCTTCCCTGCCGGCGCTTTCTCTGCTGTCAGTGCTTTCTTCCTGTTTTGAAGCCATAACCGACATTTTACGGGCCAGTACGCCCAGAAAAACACAGCCGCCTCCCAGCACCGCAGCACCGCCGATCAGCAGCGGAAACGACGGGGCATCCGAACCGCCGGCCAGATATCCCTGCACCATCTGAAAAATCAGATAAGCCAGATAGACCATCGCCAGCATATAAACCATGGCGTGAGCACGGGGATTAAATTCATGTTTCGGAGGTTTTGAACCGGACATTTCGACCACTCCTTATCATCTGCCATATTTACAAATCATATTCATCATCCGCCATTATTTCGAAAAAATATTCGGTGCAATATGCAGGCACCCGATTTTACCGGTTAGACAGCTCGTCCATAATATCCAGCCAGGAAAGCTCCTTTTCCGCCATCAATACCATCAGATGATACATTAAATCGGAAATTTCGTAAATCAATTCTTCATTGTTGGGATTTTTTGCAGCGATCACCGTCTCTGTCGCCTCCTCTCCCACTTTTTTCAGAATCTTATCAATCCCTTTATCAAACAGATAATTGGTATAAGAACCCTCTCTGGGATTTACCTTTCTGTCCTTTATAACGTTATAGATCTGCTCCAGCACCTTCATCGGATTGCGCTCGTCATAACTTTTCTTCAAAATCTGCCGGTAAAAACAGCTATGGTTACCTGTGTGACAGGCAGCTCCCGTCTGGGCCACTTTTGCCAGAAGCGTATCATTGTCACAGTCGACGCGCAATTCCTTCACATACTGATAATGTCCGGAGGTAACGCCTTTTTCCCACAGCTCCTGCCGGCTTCTGCTGAAATAAATCATCTTCCCGGTCCGGGCCGTAGCCTCGTAAGCCTCCCGGTTCATATAGGCCACCATCAGCACCTCATCCGTCTCATAGTCTTGCGTCACCACCGGCACCAGACCGTCACCGTTTTTCTTTAACTCATCCCAGGTCAGAGAAGGCTCGCACAGATTCACCAGGATGCCCCGGCTTTTCCAGGCCAGCTTCTTCTCCATCAGACGGTCCGCCTCCTCCTGGGGCACCGACAGCATCATGCCGGACACGGTGGGAATATCCACCAGTTGTTCCTGCCACTCCAGCACCAGCGGCAGCGGAAATGCCTTTATATTGTCAATATCCTCTTTGCTCTGGCAGTCTTTCGGATAAAAGACCCTGCTGATCCCGCATGCGGCATAATCAAAACCATCGCTGATATCTCTGGCTTTTATGGCCACCTTCTCCTTTCCGAACCGCTCCACCGCTTCTTTTATAAGCTGGGTCGGATCGTCATCGGAAAAGACGATGGTTTTCGCCCCTGCATACAGGTATTTTTTCACATCGTCCATCACCCGCAGAATACCTCCCACCGCAATGGGAATATCCACGGAATGGACAATCCGCTTAATCAGAGAAATCGTCCTCTCATGCCCTTCTTCATCGGAAGGCTCCTCCCAGATAAATATCTCGTCAGCCCCGCTGTCGCTGTAAATCCGGCACAGATCCGGCACGTTGCCGTACACCCGTCCTCCCACCAGCACTGCTTTTCCGTCGCTGATCACCAGCCTGGGAATAATCTTTTTGTATTCTGCCATGGCAACAACCTCCACTTATCTTTCTCTTCAGGCAGCAGACCTTTGCGGCCGCTCTTATTTGAACAGACTGACCGCATCTTTCAGCCGTATCTTGCCTTCATACAGGGCGTCGTCCAGCACCACGCCGAATATGCCTGTCTCATTGATTCGTTCCAGTTCCTTCAATGTCATGATTTTCCCCGATATAATCACTTCTATACCGGTAATATCGGAAATCTCCGCCAAAAGCTCCAGACTGTTGCCCGACATGACGCCCATGGGCGATACATCATGAAAAATCATCCTGGAAATTTTCATCCGCCGCATCTCCATACAGTAATTCAGCAGCATCTCAAAGCCTCCAGTCTCCCGCTCTCCGTATATCAGACGGCCGTCGCTGATATGGACGCTGACGATCAGACGGCCGGCGCCGAACAGTTTCACCGATTCCTTTACAAAACCGGGGCTCAGCATCGCTTTTGTCCCAATCACGGCTCTGCGGATCCCGCAGTCCATGGCAAATTCAATGTCTTTAAAAGAGCGGATCCCCCCATACAGTTGCAGCGGCACCGGCAATTCATACGCAATCGCCTTAATCGCCGCCGTGTTGATGATATGCCCGGTTTTAATTCCGTCAATATCCACAAGATGAATCCCGTCGGCCCCTTCCTCCATCCAGTGCAGCGCCATCTGCTCCGCATTGGACGGACCGGACAGACCGGATTTCAATTTTCTGCATTGTCCGTTGATAATTTCCACAGAGGGATATATTTTCATTTTCACCTCGCATTTACAATGCCGCGTCCGCCCTGCCGATCTGAGGCTTCCCGGACTTTCCAGCCGGTTCAGGCTTCTGCTTTTTACCGCATGTTTCCGCTTTACAGGCTTCCTTTGGTAGACAGGACAGTTCTGATCCTGCCGTCAAGTCCCGACGCTTCGTCAAGGGCTTTCGCGAAAGCTTTAAACACCGCCTCCGCAATGTGATGATCATTCTCGCCGTACAACTCCTTGATATGGAGATTCATCCCGCAGGTATATGAGACGGCATAAAAAAATTCTTTTACCATCTGGGTATCAAATCCGCCGATCTGCTCTCCCTGAAATGAAACATCATATACGAAATAGGGACGGCCTGACAGATCCATGGCACACAGCACCAGTGTTTCGTCCATCGGCAGCATGACGGAGCCATACCTGCGCACCGCCTTTTTTTCTCCCAGCGCCTGCCTGATGGCCGTGCCCAGAACGATGCCGGTGTCCTCAACCGTATGGTGGCAGTCCACATGGAGATCCCCTTTCGCTTCCACTTCCAAGTCGAAAAAGCCATGCCTGGAAAAACTTTCCAGCATATGGTCAAAAAATCCGATCCCGGTATGTATCTTCGCCGTTCCTGCGCCGTCCAGATTGATCGCGGCCCGAATCTCCGTCTCTCCGGTCTTCCGACTGACCGTGGCTTTTCGTTCCGGGATGTATGCGGCCTTTTCATCCATAATAAGCATTCCTCTTTTCTCCGGCGTCCTTTTTCTTATTCTGTCCGGACGCCGTGCCTTTTATTGCATTCAACCTTATATTCCTACTTTATCCTAACTTTAAACTAATGTCAATGCTTCCCGTCTGCCAGAAGTCCTCTCAGACCGGTCAGAATCCGGTTGATCCGCTCGTATTCCATCTTCATGCTCACCTGATTAACCACCACTCTCGCAGACAAATCACAGACCTCTTCCAGCACTGTCAGTCCGTTTTCTCTAAGCGTAGTGCCGGTTTCCACGATATCCACAATCACTTCCGACAGTCCCACCAGAGGCGCCAGCTCAATGGAACCGTTCAGTTTGATGATCTCCACGGTCTGGTGTTTCTGATTGTAAAAATATTCTTTGGCAATATTCGGATATTTGGTGGCCACACGGATCAGTTCCCGGTGTCTCAGAAGCTTTGCGGCATCTCTAGGACCGCAGACGCACATTTTACATCGTCCCATTCCCAGGTCCAATACCTCATACAGCTTCCGCCCGGCTTCCAGAATCGTGTCCCTGCCCGCCACGCCGATATCCGCCGCTCCGTATTCCACATAGGTGGGTACATCTGTGGCTTTCGCCAGGAAAAATTTCAGTTTTAATTCTTCATTGACAAAGATCAGCCGCCTGGTACCCTCTTCTTTCATCTCCTGGCAGGTGATGCCGATTTTCTCCATCAGCTTCATCGTCTGATCCGCCAGCCGCCCTTTGGGCAGCGCAAATGTGATGTATCGCATAGGTTCCTCTCTTTATTCCTCTATAAACTCCCGTCTTTCAATTAATTCTCCGTCGTCGTCATACTCATAGATAAAATAACACTGCAGCTTTCCGTCCGCGTTATAAAAATTATCCCGGCTCCGCTTTCCCTCGGAATTTGTCTCAAAGGTCCAATAACTGCGCAGTGCCCCGTTTGGCCCGTAAAGGCTGTGTTTTTTAATCTCCCCGTCCGCATCATACTCATAGATATAATACGCCTTTAGCTGATTATCCGAATCGTAATACTCCTCCTTGACAAGATTTCCGTCTTCATCCCGCTCATAGGTTTTGCTGTTTTTCAGGGAACCGTCATGATTATATCGTTCTGTTTTGATCCGTCGTCCGTCGCTGTCATACACATGGGCAATTTTATATAATGTCCCGTCTTTTTCCTCATATCCGAAGGTATCCGTCAGATTCCCCTGTGCGTCATAGACCACCTCTATTTCATCTGTCTGAATGCCTGCGTCGTCATATACCTTAACATAGCTTTTATGTCCGGTTTCGTCATAATAATACTCGTGATACCAGGTCAGATTCCCCTCCTTATCGTAACCGGAAAGCTTTCTTAACTGATCCTGAGAATCTCTGATGGTTCCGCTCTTGATTTCTACAATTTTATCGGAAACCGCTCTGTCGCCGTCCGTCTTTTCCATCCCTTCGCTCAGGATTTCCAGCGCTTTGTCATAGTCTTTGCGCCGAATGGAGAGATCGGCCAGCCCCAGATATCCCTCGGCCATGGAATCATCCAGGCTGACGGCTTTCTCGTAATCCGTCCGGGCCGCTTCCATATGGACGGTGGTTTCGCCGCTGCGGGCATGGGCGTCGCCCCTGGCAATATAGGGTTCCGGATATCCCGGTTCTATGTCGATGGCCTGTGTAAACAGATCTATGGCGTCCTGATACCGTTTCCCTTCCAGATACTCCAGGCCTCTGTCATATATATCCCGCCAGTCCGGCGTCTGCGCACATCCGGCCAGCAGCAATATCAATAATAAAAACACTCCCGCCTTTCTCATCGTTCCCTCCTCACCCGTTTTCACCGTTTCTCAGACTGATCTGTTCGGCTTCCGTTTCATTTTCCCCGATATAGAACAAGCTGTCTGCTCCGATCTGTTTTCCATAGCGAAGATATTCCTCCAGGCTGTGCCCTTCCAGATGATAGACGGCCAATCTGACGCCTTCTCTCCGCAGCCGGCCGGCCAGGGCGATTCCCCGCTCTGTCTGCCCCTTTCCGCAGACCACCAGCGCATCCGTTCCCTCCGTCCGGATTTTGATCTTCTGCCGCTCCATGGCGGTCAGCAGACCGTCCACGGAAATTTTGAACCCCACCGAAGGCCGGTCTTTCCCATATTGAGCCATCAGCGTGTCATACCTGCCTCCGGATACGATCGTATCGCCGGTTCCGTAAGTGTACCCTTTAAAAATCACCCCGGTATAATACCGGTATGTAACCGTCATGCCCAGATCAAAAGAAACATATTTCTGCATGTCATACAGTTTCAGAATCTCATAAATTTTTTCCAGTCGGTCTACCGCATCCACCGCGGCAAAAACTTTGTCTCCCTCTTTAACGGCGCCAGTCTCATGACAGGCCCCCCTCCCGGTCAGCAGTTTCCGGGCCAGCGCCAGAGATTCTTCCGTGCCGAACAGTTGGGGCAGCTTCCGGAACAATTCCTTTTTCTCTTCTGCTATGGACAGTTGTGAGATCCGCGTCTCAATACCGAAATAATTTTTATTGTCAAACAGCTCCCTCAGTTTTTCTCTGTCCTTCTCTTCGATCTCCGCTTCCTCTAAAAGACCGTCAAAAAATCCCGCATGGCCCAGCTCAATCTGAAATTCCGTCAGTCCGGCTTCCAGCAGGCAGTGGATTACCAGCGCCACCATCTCCGCATCCGCCTGCACGCCCGCATCCCCGATCAGCTCGGCTCCGGCGTCGGTGCATTCTTTCAGACGCCCCTGATAGCCGGAATTATTCGTGTAGGTATTTCCCAGATAACACAGCCGGACAGGAATTGTCTCCTCAGAATAATATTTGGCGGCGCAACGGGCGATCGAGGGCGTCATATCCGGCCGCAGGACCAGCGTATTCCCCTCTCTGTCAAAAAATTTAAACATGTCCTTTGAGGCCACGCTCCCCCGCTCCTTGCGGAAAATATCAAAAAATTCAAATCCCGGCGTCTGGATATCCCGGTAGCCATACAGATTCATGGTTTCCCGGATCTTTTGCTCCACCGCCAGTTTCCTGGCACACTCGCCGTTATAGATATCCCGGACGCCCTCCGGGGTATGTAAAAGCTGTTCCATTCTTATTTCCTTTCTTCCGATTGATTCTGATTCTGCGTTTTCACAGCCCGCCGCTTTCCCGGTTTCTTACTCCTGGGTTCCCGGCATCTTTTCGGCATCTCTTTCCTCCAAATCCCGTTTCAGAGCTTCCAGATAATGAACCGGCACGCCTTCATAAGAGGAAATCTCATAATCCGGATCAATTTCCGCAAGCAGAAAGCTTTTTCTGCCTCCTTCTTCTTTTCTATGCCAGAAATCCAGCAACCTCCTAAAAGGCAGATAAACGAATTTCTCCAGATGCGTATAATATAAAATCAGAAAAGCGACACCGCCCTGCCTCTCAAACTCCTCCATAAACCGCACCTGATGCTCGTGGACATTCTGTAAGGGAAACGTATCCGCATGGCACTCTTTGGCATCAAAACAGACCGGAATCCCCTGTACTGCGCCAATATAATCCACCGTGCTTTTCTGGTCGAAATAAGCCAGGGTAATATGCCTGTGCTCCGGATCGATTTTCACCGGCTTAATGGGCGTGGGAACCTTCTGTATCAATGCCAGATGTTTCCCGCGGTATTTTTCATTGCTGTAGTTAATCAGTTCCTCCAGGGATGAACCCCGCAGACCTCTGGAATTCCATGTGGCCATCCGTCTACTCCTAATTTATTTCAGATATCTGCCTGTTCTCTTTTCATTCTCCGGGTACGGCAATCCCCAGCCCGTTAAGAACCTTCACAAACCGCGGCTCCAAAGGCGCCGTAAACTTCCTCCCTGCCAGTTGCGGAAAAGGACAGTTTTCTGCCGGCATGGCAAAGGTTCCGGCATGAAGAAGCTGGCCTTTCAGGCCAAACTTCCCGGAAAATTCCCGGTTCACCTCCTGGCGGCCGTATTTGGGATCGCCGATCACAAAATGTCCCTCTGCCTTTAAATGAGCCCTGATCTGGTGGCTCCGGCCGGTAATCAGATGAATTTCCAGCAGCGTACAGCCGCCGCCATACCCCAACGGACGATACGCCGTCTCAATATAGCTGGCATCTTCTATGGTCTCAGAGCTAAAGACCTGTACCTGATTTGTCTTCGTATCCTTTACCAGATACCCCTTTAATTGCCGCGCTTCTCTTACATGCCCCCATACCAGCGCATAATATCGCTTTTCCGCCGTCCTGTCTTTCAAAATCCGGGACAGCCCCTGCAGCCCTTTCAGGGAAATACCGGCCAGTACAATCCCGCTGGTATTGCGGTCCAGACGGTTACAGACAGAGGGCTTTTGCAGCCTGATCTGCTCCTCTGTCATCCGTCCGGTGTCCACAAGCCATGCGATCATATGCTCATTCAGCGAGACATCATCCGGTTTCGCTTTCTGCGTCAGCATTCCCCAGGGTTTATTCAGCACCAAAATATTTTCATCTTCATATAACAGAGAAAACGGAGGTTTTTTTGGGAAGCCGGAACCTGCCGGCACGCAACCCCCGGTAAATTTTCCGATTGTCTCCTCCGCCAGATACAGCGTCAGGCAGTCTCCCGCCGTCAGCCGTTCCGAACCCTCCGCTTTTTTCCCGTTCAGCACAATATTTTTCTTTCTCAGCATTTTATAAAAAAAGCTTTTGGGGGCCAGACTCATATATTTTCCCAGAAACTTATCCAGCCTCTGGCCCGCCTCCCGCTCCGTGATTTCAATCGTTTTCATATATTTTATGCGTTCCTGTTCAGCTTTTTTTCTTATGTATATTCCGGATCGTTTTTTTCTTCCGCCGTCCCTCCGGCTTTTCGCCCCTGTTTTTGCCCCAGGCCGCCTGCTTCCGGTCCGAGTCCTCTGTTCTCCGATACGGGCCGTCTATTCTCCGATCCGGTTTTGCCCCGCTATGGACCGGCCTTTCTGCCTTCTGCTCCCCTCCCGGTCTTACCAGACAGTCCGGCCCGAACCCAATCAGGTCTTCCCGGCCGGCCTTTATCAGCGCTTCCCGCACCAATGCCTGTTTTTCCGGTACCTTATACTGGAGCAGCGCCCGCTGCATGGCTTTTTCATGAGGACTGTCCGGCACATAAACCGGCTCCATAGTTCTGGGATCCAATCCCGTATAATACATACAGGTAGACAGCGTAGACGGCGTGGGATAAAAATCCTGAACCTGCTGGGGCGTAAAATGAATTTCCCGCAAATATTCCGCCAGCTCCACAGCTTCCCGCAGGGAACTTCCCGGATGGGAAGACATCAGATAGGGAATCAGATACTGCTTTTTCCCCAGCCGCCTGTTCATCTCCTCATATGCTTTCACAAACCGCTCATATTCCCGGTGAGATGGCTTGCCCATCCTGCGAAGCACCGGCCCGGCCACATGTTCCGGCGCCACTTTCAACTGGCCGCTGACATGATACCTGCACAATTCTTCCAGAAAGCTTTTGTCCGGATCCGCCATCACATAGTCAAACCGAATCCCGGAACGGATAAATACTTTTTTCACTCCGGGAATCTGACGCAGTTTCCGAAGCAGACTGATATAGTCGCTGTGATCCGCCCGCAGATTTTTGCAGGGTTCCGGAAACAGGCACTGTTTACTGCCGCATACGCCCCGCTGTTCCTGTTGTTTACAGGCCGGAATCCGAAAGTCTGCCGTCGGCCCTCCCACATCATGGATATAGCCTTTAAAATCCGGCTCTTTCGTCAGCCGCACCGCTTCCCGGAGCAAAGATTCATGGCTTCTGGCCTGAATGACCCTCCCCTGATGAAAAGTGAGGGCACAAAAGCTGCAGCCGCCGAAACAGCCCCGGCTGCTGACCAGACTGAATTTCACTTCCCCGAACGCAGGAATCCCCCCTGCCTTATCATAAGAAGAATGCCATGTTCTTTCATAAGGCAGGTCATAGATCTCATCCATTTCCTCCGTGGACAGCGGCATCGCAGGCGGATTCTGTACCACATACTGCCCCTGCCCGTAAGGCTCAATCAACGGATGGCCGGAAATGGCATCCGTATTCTGATACTGGGTATAAAAACTCCCGGCATAAATTTTCCGGTCTGCTTTCGCTTCTTCATAGGAAGGAAGCCACAGCGGTTCCCTAGAAAAAGTCAGCGCTCCGGGATTCCTGCTCACAAAAGCCGTCCCCCGGACAAAAGTAATATCTCTGACCTGAATGCCGCTGTTTAAAGCGTCGGCAATTTCGACGGCAGCCCGCTCTCCCATTCCATAACAGAGAATATCCGCCTGGGAATCCAGAAGTACCGAACGTTTCAGCCGGCCGGGCCAGTAATCATAATGGGCCATGCGCCGCAGGCTGGCCTCGATTCCTCCGATTACCACCGGAATATCCTTATAAACGCTGCGGATCAGATTGCCGTACACCACGCAGGCATAGTCCGGCCGTTTTCCCACCAGTCCTCCAGGCGTATAAGCGTCGCTGCCGCGCCGCTTTCCCGACACCGCATAATGATTCACCATAGAATCCATATTTCCCGCCGACACCAGAAATCCCAGCCTGGGACGGCCAAATTCCTTTATGGAGTCTTTCTCCTTCCAGTCCGGCTGGGGAAGCATGGCCACCCGATAGCCGCGGGATTCCAGAAGCCGCCCGATAATGGCAGACCCAAAAGAGGGATGATCCACATAGGCATCCCCGATAATATATACAAAGTCCGGCCTGTCCCAGCCCCTTTGTTCCATCTCCCTGCGGCTGACCGGCAAAAAACTTGTCTCCATATCCCCTCCGTCATGCCATAATGTTATATCCAAAAAACGGAAAATCGCTTGCCTGATCCCATATTATCCGAAAACCATGCAAACCCGGAAGATTTGCGGCATTCTTATATCAATTCCCTGTAATCCGTAATATAGTAATCTGCCAGCCGCTTCTTTTCCTCCCGAAGAGCCGCCGAGAAATCATCTTCGATCGCCGTCACCGTCATCCCTGCGCTTTTTCCTGCCCGGATCCCTGCGGGAATGTCTTCAAATACCATGCAGGCAGAGGGCGGCACGGAAAGGACGCCGGCCACATGCAGATAAATATCCGGCGCAGGCTTTCCCGCGTTCACCTCACAGCCGGTGGCCACGCAGGAAAAATACGCTTCGAGCTTTCTGGCTTTTAACACGCCGTCCACCAGCTCTCTGGAATTGCTTGTGGCGATCCCGGCCGGAATTCCTTTTGCTTTCAGCCAATCCAGGAATTCCGGAACACCCGGTTTCAACGGAACCACATTCAGATACTTATCCATGGCCATATGATTCCATATATCCTTAATTTCTTCCAAAGATAGGGGCAGATGAAAACGGTTTTTAAAATAAACCGCCGTCTCCGAAAAGCTCATCCCTTCAATCTCATCATGAAGATCCTCCGGAACCGGAAGCCCGTACTTTCCCAGAAATTCATCGTCGATCTGCTCCCAAATCCACATGGAATCAATCAGCGTTCCGTCCAGATCAAACAAAACTGCCCGGATGTCTTTCATCTTTTCCCGTAATGTTTTCTGCTGTATATCCATCATACAAATCCTTTAGTCTGTCTATCCCCTGATTTACTTTCCTATGTTATCACTGTTTTACGGCAGAAGCAAGACTTATCTTTCCGGCGGCAGCGGAAGCCCGGCCGGTAACCAGTTTGTCTGTTGCCATTTTTAAATATTCCGGGTATAATTAAGAGCAGAAGAAAGATGAGGAAAAATTATGTGTTCACAACCAAACACCCATTTTGACCCTGCCCGGATTTACATCAACGACCAGTCCTCCCGGCAGGATCTGCTCCGCCGGACAGACTGCCTCCGGCTTACCCGTGACGGACAGACCGAAGAAACCGCGGGCGTCCTGCTGACGGAACATCTGACGGACATCTATATCAATGAGCGCCTTACCATGAAACTGGTCTGCATCCCGGAGCATCTTCCGGAGCTTGTGATGGGGCGTCTGCTGACGGAAGGCATAATCCGGACTGCCGGCGACGTAAAAGCCATCTATATCTGCGAGCATGGCGCCCATGCCAGGGTATATTTAAAGGATACCGGATTCAAAGCCGGCTCTCCCGGTGATTTTGTGGAACTGACGCCCACCTGCTGTACCGGAAACCATATGCTGAACGACGATTTCCGGACATGCCGGGCTTTTGAGCCGGTCACGCCCATTCCCTGGGAAGCCTCCTGGATTTTTGCTCTGGCCGACCGCTTTGCCCAGGGAATGCCTCTCCACAAAGAAACCTGGTGTACCCACAGTTGTTTTCTGGCCATAAAAGATCAGCTTCTTTTTCAATGCGAAGATATCGGCAGGCATAACGCTTTAGACAAAGCCATCGGATATGCCCTGCTCCATGAGATCGACCTGACCCGGTGCGTTATCTATTCCAGCGGACGGATTCCCACGGATATGGCAGAAAAGGCCATCCGGGCAGGAATCCCCATTCTGTCCGGTAAAGCTTCTCCCACCCGTGAAGCCGTGGAACTGGCAGAAACATATGGTCTGACGCTGGTCTGCAACGCCAGACGGGACAGTATGAAAGTTTACGCGGGGGAACCACCGGTTTAAGGTTCCCCGTTTTCTGAATGACGCCAGGGCGACCCGCCGCAGGCGGAATCAGGAATTTCCTTACACGCCGGCATTTTTCTGTCAAAATGTTCACACCTGTTATCTCCGAAAAACAATCGCAAATATTCCGACAGCCCGACAGATACAAATCGCTGTCCGCAGTCAGATAGCTATCATGGATCTGTCCCATAAATTTTCATGAAGACATCTGACTGAACTGATTACGGATTCTGATTCTCACATGTTCCGTCTAAAAAACCACAAACATTTTAATTCCCTTTTTATTTTTATAATCCTCCATATGGTATCCATAGTTCTGTGTGTCCTGTTCTCTTTTCATTTCTATTTTATCATGAATCAGAAGAAACGCAAGATGAATGCTGCCGCCCGCAGAAAACGGTTCCAATCATTTTACATTTCCGCCGCAATCAGATCCTGCCCAAAAGACTTTTTACATAGAAAGTTTTTATAAAACTTTCCCGCGAAAAAAGATTTCCTGCCTGTTTATTTTATGATATGCTATATACGTCAGATATACGTCCGGAAGTTTGCATTACCCGATTTTATACCATTCCGGGAATACACGATTACAAAACGAGGAGGATTATTATGAAACATATCACTTTAGGCAAAACCGGCATCACCGTACCGCAGAATGCTTTCGGCGCCCTTCCCATTCAGAGAGTGAGCAAAGATACGGCCGTAAACATTTTGCGCCGGGCGTATGGCGGCGGCATGCGTTTCTTTGACACAGCCAGAGCTTACAGCGACAGTGAGGAAAAACTGGGAGCGGCCTTTTCCGGCATGTGGGACAAAGTATTTATCGCATCCAAGACCATGGCAAAAAATCCGGAAGATTTTTGGAAACATCTTGAGACTACGCTGCACAATCTGAACACCGATCACCTGGATCTTTTACAGTTTCACTGTGTAGATCAGTGCTACCGCCCCGGCGACGGAACCGGCATGTATGAATGTATGCTGGAGGCTAAAAAGCAGGGAAAAATTCTCCACATCGGCACCACCGCCCACAAGATTCAGGTTGCCATGGACTGCGTGGAATCCGGACTTTACGAAACCATGCAGTTTCCTTTCAGCTATCTGTCAGGAGAAAAAGAAATTGCCCTTGTGAAAAAATGCGAAGAAACCGGCACCGGTTTTATCGCCATGAAAGGTCTGGCCGGCGGCCTGATCCGTCACGCAAAAGCAGCCATGGCCTTTATGACCCAGTTTGACAACGTACTCCCCATCTGGGGCATCCAGAAGGAATCCGAACTGGAAGAATGGCTTTCTTTTATGGAACGGACACCGGAAATGGATGAAGAAATCAAAACCTTTATCGAACAGGAACGGGAGGAACTGGCCAAAGATTTCTGCCGGGGCTGCGGTTACTGTATGCCCTGTCCGGAAGATATCCAGATCAACACCGCCGCCAGAATGTCTCTGATGCTGCGCCGTGCGCCCTCCGCCAACTGGCTGTCGGAACCCATGCAGGCGGAAATGAAAAAAATTGAAAACTGCCGCACCTGCAAAGCATGTATGGAGAAATGTCCTTATGAATTAAATATTCCGGAACTGTTAAAGAAAAATTATGAGGATTATCAGAATGTGCTGGCGGGTAAAGTTCAGGCGTGATTAAGAAAAATTTTTCAAAAAATATAATTTCAATATTTACATTTATTTTATTTAGTGTTATTCTTTAAATAAATGAAAACAATTTAAAATAAAACAGGAGGTTTTAAAACATGGCCCGTGGAGTCAGAAGACAAATTGAGTATACCGGAAAGGCGGCAAAGGTTGCCGAGAAAGTACAGAAACTGGAAGCCGAATTAAAAGCTGCAAAGGAAGAATTAAAAGCCGCATATAAAGAACAGTTAAAAGAAGAAAAAATTGCCGCAAAAAAAGTAAAGGAAGAAGCAAAAACCAAACTGATGAAAGCCATCGAGGCTTCCGGCAAAACACCCGAAGAAATTATCGAATTGTTAAACAATTAAAATACGGATGATCCCGGTCAGACAAATCCTTTATAAAAGCACCTGACACGGAAGTTTATAAAAAGAAAAGGGCAGTGAGGTCAGCCTTTCTCACAAGGCATAACCGTCTGCCCTTTCTTTTATGGCATCAGGAAAGCTCCGCGAACTTTCCTGCGGAGACTTTTTGAAATTTCCGTTTTCGCTCCGAACGCTCCGCCCATCACATTTTTAACGCTTTTCTTTTTTCATCAGCGCATATCCCGCCAGATCCGCCAGCAGCCATCCGATCGGAATGCTTGCCCATATCCCCTGATAGCCAATCTGCGAAACTGCCGACAGACTGTAAGACAGAACCACCCTGGTTCCCAGAGAAGCAATCGTTAAAACAATCGACACCAGCGGTTTTTCAATGGCTCTGAAATATCCGTACAGCAAAAACAGAAAACCAATCAGCACGTAAAAACTGCCCTCAATCCGCAGGTAGCCCACGCCGATCTCGATAATTTCCCGTTCCTTCGTAAAAATTCCCATCAGAGGCACTGCAAACCCGGCCACGGCCAGACTGATCGCCATGCCGAAAACCAGCACCATAAAAAATGCCGTCTTCCCGCCCTCTCTGATTCGTTTTTCATTCCCGGAGCCATGATTCTGCGCCACAAAAGTGGAAAAAGCATTGCCGAAATCCTGTACCGGAGAATAGGCAAAGGTATCCACTTTTACCGCCGCCGCGAAGGCCGCCATCACCGAAGTGCCAAAATGATTCACCCTTCCCTGTACCAGAAGGATGCCGAAATTCATAATCGACTGCTGCAAAGAAGTAAGAACGGCAAGATTTGCAACCTGGCGGAAAATCCGTCCCTCAAACTTCATATCCTGTTTTCTGATCCTGAGGATTTTTTCCTTCTTCCATGCGTAAATCAGAATGCCAAACCCTGATACATACTGAGACAGAACGGTGGCCGCCGCCGCCCCTTCCACGCCCCAGCGAAATCCTGCCACGAACACAATGTCCAGCCCTACGTTCAGCAGCGCCGACACCCCCAGAAACAGCAGCGGAATCACGGAATTTCCGATGGCACGCATACTGTTGGCAAAATAATTATACAAAAACGTGGCGACAATTCCTGAAAAAATCACCCGGAGATATGAAGCCAGAAGTGGCGAAACCTCCGCCGGAATCTGCATAAACCAGAGAATCCCCTTTAATCCGGCATAGACCAGAAGGTTCATCAGCAGGCAGAACAGACCGATCCCCGCGAAAGCCATGCCATTGGCCTTCCCGAAGGTCTCTCTGTCTCCTTTTCCGTACTGGATGGAGAGAAAAGCGCTGCTCCCCATGCAGAGTCCCAGCACAATGGAGGTCAGGAAAATCATAATCGTATAGGCAGAACCCACCGCCGCCAGCGCCTCTTTTCCGATAAACCGTCCCACGATCAATGTATCCGCAATGTTATAAAGCTGCTGCAGCAGATTTCCCGCCATCAGCGGTATGGAAAAGCGGATCAGGTTTCCGGGAATCGTTCCCGTTGTAAAATCAACTTTGTTATCACGTACTCTTGCCAATTTGTTACCCTCACTGCCCTTTTTGCAGTCCTCATGCTTCTTTTGCGCCTGTCTCTAAATAAAAACCGCTGAAACGCCACAGGCTGTCAGCAATACCCGAAGAAACATTCAGCTTTCCCCAAACCGGGGCGTCACTGACAGAATAAATTCCCTGAACTCTTTTTTTCTCCAAATCTGGGGCGTGGGATACAGCGGATTGCCTTCTTTTTCCGCCCACTCCACGATCTGATCCACGTCCTTTTCCAGAATCATTTCCGGGTAAACCGGAATCTGCATTTCTTCTTTCAGATCCTCAATCCAGCGGATAAAGCTTTCTGCTTTTGCCCGCACCGAATCATCGGCGGTTTTGATGCCGCAGACATCACAGAGCTCCGCCAGCCGTTCCTGCGCCGCCTCACCATAAGCACGCATCACATGAGGCAGAAGGATGGACATCGCCAGCCCGTGGGGCGTACCGTACAAGCCCCCCAGCGTATGGCCGATGGCATGGACATAGCCCACGCTGCCCCGCGTAAAAGCACGTCCAGCGTAAAATGCGGCTTTCTGCATATGTTCTCTGGCTTTCAGATTGCTTCCGTCTCTGTAGATAACAGGCAGATTGTCATAGATCAGTTTTACGGCCTTTCTGCACATTTTCTTCTCAAGAGCAGAATTATAAGTATGATTGGTGTAGGCTTCCACCGCATGGCAGAGGGCGTCCATCCCTGTGGTAGCCGTCACATGGGGCGGCAGGCCCACGGTCAGCTCCGGGTCCAGAACCGCGTATTTGGGCATCAGGCACAGATCGTTCATGGAAGCTTTGTGATGGGTCGCGGACTCCGTGATCACCGCCGCAATCGTAGTCTCGGAGCCGGTGCCCGCCGTCGTAGGCACCGCGAAAATCACGGGAATCGGCAGCAGAACCCGGAACAGCCCCTGGAGCTGACGCACGGATTTTCCCGGTCTTGTGATGCGGGCGCCGATGCCCTTGGCGCAATCCATGGGGGAGCCGCCGCCAAAAGCGATCATGCAGTCACAGCCATTTTCTTTATAGATTGCCACACCTTCTTCCACATTCAGGTCCGTGGGATTGGGAGCGACCCGGTCATAAACCGCATAAGAAAGCCCTGCCTGTTCCATGGCTTTCAGCAAATCATCCAAAAGATGAAGCTGCTTTAACAACTGACTGTCCGTGACAATCAGCGGCTTTTGAAACCCTTTCTTCCTGATCGCCTCCGGCAGCCTTTTCACGGCCCCCGGCCCCTTAAACAGCTTCGGCACACGCCAGGGCAGCATATACATACCGACTTTCATCACAGACTGAAACCCTCTGCAATATACTTTTTTCAAACTCCACTGTTCATCCATATGTATACTCCCCTCTAATTTAGTTCCGCAGCTCCCCTCCCAAGCCCCCTTAAACCGGGAGAATTTCCATCCACTAAAGTGTCTGGAAATCCTCCCGGAGCTTGTCCGATCCGCTGCTGTATTTATAAACCGCTTGACACTGCCTTTTCCTCTGTCCATTGTTATGGCGCGGATGGGACAGACTTTCGCGCAGAAGCCGCAGCCAATACATCCGCTCTCATCCAGAACCGCTTTCGTATGAATATCCCCGTGATATGCCGGGTCTTCTATGCGCAGACAGCCCAGGGGACAATTCTCCACACAGACCGAACATCCGGCGCAGTCCGCCGGATTAATATAAGGAATCTCTTTTTGTTTCATCATCAACCACCTCCTGCCGGCGACATCAGAACAACCTCGTCGCCCGGTTTTAATTGACACCGCCGCCCCGCCTTTTCTCCGTTCACCAGGACAATCAAATCCTTCGCCTCTTTCGGCGTGACACCGGGAATCTGTTTTTTAAGCCCGTCCAGTGTTTCCGCTTCCGCCTCAAAGGCTGACATACCAGTTTTCAGCCGGACCACGCCATAGAGACGCACTTTTACTTTCGCCATTTTTTCACCTTTCCGGATCGCTTTTTACCAGAAATTTTCTTCCTCATCTAAATCTGTTCCAGTTGAAGCTTTTTCAGCAGCTTCTCCGTAGGCAGCCCGTTTCTGTCCCAGCCTCTGGCGTGATAATATACCTTTTTTAACTTCTCCAACGGCACTTTCGACCGGGGGTCTTCCGAATCCTGCAAAGTTTTCACCAGCCTTGCGGGCAGAATATCTTTGTCAGCGCTGACACCGAACCGGCGGTTAATCTCCCGTTCCAGGTTGTATCCCCGCTCGCCGCAGCGCATGTAATGACCAAAGCTCATTTTCATCCCCGTAGCATACTCGAAGCCCTTCGTATGATGGAACACCGGCAGATGCAGCTTCAAAAGCTCCGGATATTTGTTCATCAGCCGGACCGCAAAGCCGCAGTAAGGCAATGCCGCATTTACCAGCCTGGTATACCAGGCGTTTGGATGTCGCATCAGAGGCGACGGAAAAAAGGCATAGCTGGTAAACAGGCATTGTCCCGTGGCCGAAATCATTTCCATTAAGTTTTGAAACATCATGGTCAGATCTGCCTTTCCGTGATAAGTGGTCTGATTCACCGAAAGGCCCAGCCCTTCCAAAATAACCAGATATCCGCCGTTTAAATGGCAGCCGCCCCGGTTGCTGACTGCATAGCCCAGTCCAAGTCCCGCCGCTTTCCGGGGTTCATAGGCAGCCAGCTCCATTCCTTTCGCGTGGATGGCAAACTCTTTTCCGCCGTATTTTTCCGACAGCCGCCTGCTGCCCTGGGCCAGCTCATCACCGATTCCTCTGCGGTACGCAATATCCTCAA
>Ga0137306_101853_pt1 | contig 19768 bp, 19 predicted proteins | sample Inofroosms_March_FD_97187 | JGI IMG/M metagenome (GOLD analysis project Ga0137306, IMG submission 97187) | Mouse cecal microbial communities from Vienna, Austria - N-Acetylneuraminic and N-Acetylglucosamine D2O microcosms_March | ecosystem: Host-associated > Mammals > Digestive system > Large...
ACAGCTTCAGCACATCCCTGACCCGCATCCCGGAATAAAACAACGCTTCGGAAGGAAGGTAGCCGATATTCCGCAAAATCTCTTTTTTCTCCTGTCCGATCTGTTTCCCGAAAATCCGCCCTCTGCCCGATGTGGGCGAAATCAGCCCCAAAAGCATACGGATCGTTGTGGATTTTCCCGCCCCGTTCGGCCCGATAAAGCCGAAAATCTCTCCCTCTTCCACAGAAAGGTTCAATTCTACCACACCCCTTGATTTCCCATAATATTTTGTCAGATTCATCGTTTTAATCGCTTCCATACCCTCACCACTCCTTATACAAATAAATATGTTTCCAAGACCGCCGCCACATTCCGCAAACCCTATCACTCTTTACGCAGATAAATACTCTTCCAAAACGCTATCAGCTTCGTAAAATCCTTCTCCATCTGCCCGACATCCACATCCCCCCGCTGGACCATCTCCCAGAGGTACCCCTCAGACGCCCAGTACATCTCCCGGTACATCATCGGAATATCCAGGCCGGGGACGAACTGATCCAGGTCGAAATTCAGCCGCGCCTGATCCGCCTTCAAATTAAAATATTTATGGTAGCTCTCCTGAACAGCAGCACTGATCTCAGCATCCTTCTCATAAAAGGCTTTGATGGTAAAACCGGCCATATCCGGATACAGCCGGATAATCTCCATCTTTGCCCGCATCCCCCGCTCCATGCTCTCAAACAGCCCCATCTGGCTGTAGCAGTCATATCTGGTCATGTATTCGATGGTCATCTGCGCACATTTATCCCAGAGAAACAGGTACAGCTCCTTCTTATTGTGAAAGTAGTGAAACAACAGCGATTTGCTGATTCCCGCCGCGCCGGCAATTTCGCTCATCGGGCTGTTTTTATAAGAATTCCGGGAAAACACCTTGTACCCCGCATTAATAATCGCCTGCTGCTTCTCCGGCGGCAGGGAAAAAAATCTTTCATTCATCGCATTCCCTCCGTTAACCGATCGGTTAATTACATTGTAAATGAGTTGACCGATTTTGGGAAGACCCCAGCAAAAATCTTTGCAAGTAAATCACGCATGAAAATCAGCCAAAAGAATCAAGAGCCGGAACCACCAAAAATCGAAGCCTTTACACATCCGTAAATTCATGTTAAACTACTACCATGAGTAAGACAAATGGTCGCAGGGGATTTTTTCGTTGCAGGAACATGTATCCTGTAACAGAAATATCCCGTGAGGAAAGTCCGGGCTTCACAGGGCAGGATGCCGGATAACGTCCGGTGGAGGCGACTCCAAGGCCAGTGCAACAGAAATGTACCGCCGTTTATTTAATCAGCTGCTGCCCGGACAGTGCACGGCTTGATTTGTGGACGTAGCATACGGCCGCAAATCGAGCCGGAACCAAGTGTACCGGAAGGACAGCAGCGGTACTAAATTAACGGTAAGGTTGGAAGGGCAGTGTAAGAGACTACCGCCCGGCCGGTAACGGCCGGGGCACATGTAAACCCCATCCGAAGCAAGGCTAACAGAAAGCATAAGGCGGCCCGTCTGCTTTCGGGTAAGCCGCTGGAGCCTGCCGGCAACGGCAGGCCTAGACAGATGACCATTCGCGACAGAACCCGGCTTATCGTCTTGCTCATACAAAAAAGTCTGCCGCAGAAATTCGATTCTGCGTGCAGACTTTTTTGACAGCCTCCTGCCGGTCTTTTCTGCGAAAACAGCTATTGTAAAACAGCTAACCCCCGCTCCCTACACATTAAAACAGCTCCCCCCGATAAACTCCCGAAGCAGCGAAGTATTCGGAATCATATCCGTCCCAATCGCCAGGAAATACTGCAAAAACTTCAAAAGCCGCTTCGCCTCAATGTATTCCGGCGCGTCCTTCGGCACGCTGAATAACAGCGGCTCCACATAGGGCTTTAACACCGCCAGCTCATAGATCAGCGCGGAGTTAAACACCACGTCCGCATCCTCCTGATAAGGGAAGATATTGCTGTCCTCTCCTCTGCGCACGGAAGGCCAGCGGGCGATGGTATCCTGGGCGTTGCTGCCTCTGGTACGGGCGTCCCGCACCATACGGCGGATCAGACGGCCGTCGGTGGTGGGAATCCGGTTGTGCTCGTCGATATTCAGCTGATTCAGGGCGCTGACGTAAATCTTAAACTTGCTCTCCTTGGGCAATGCATAGGACATGGCGTCATTCAGGGCGTGAATCCCTTCGATTACCAGAATATCTTCTTCTCCAAGCTGCAAAAAGTCGCCTTTGTATTCCCGTTTTCCCTCTCTGAAATTGAAAGCGGGAATTTCTACCCGTTCTCCGGCCAGCAGCGCCGTCATATCCCGGTTAAAAGCTTCCAGATCAATGCTGTGCAGATTTTCAAAGTCATAATCGCCGTTTTCATCTCTGGGCGTAAACTCCCGGTCTACGAAATAATTGTCCACCGCTATGGGATGGGGCTTTAACCCGTGGGCTTTCAACTGCACCGAAAGCCGGTGGGAAGTGCTGGTTTTTCCCGATGAGGACGGCCCGGCCAGCATCACGAACTTACAGTCCTCCCTGGACTTGATAATCGTGGAGATCTCCGCCAGCTTCCGCTCCTGCAGCGCCTCCTGGACCAAAATCAGTTCATTGGTCTTTCCCTGCACAATCATATCGTTCAGCTCGCCCACCGTCTCCACGTCCAGACAGGTTTTCCACCGGGCAGCTTCCAGCAGCGCGCCGAACACCTTAGGCGCAGGCACAAATTCGGCCACCTTTTTCGGATTCTTTTTATCCGGAAGCAAAAGAACCAGCCCTTCCCCGTACAGCTTTAAATCAAACCATTTCAGATAACCGCTGCTTGGCACCATATATCCGTAGAAATAATCGTCAAAGTCTCCCATCTGGTAAATATTTACCTGAGAAGAATTCCGATAGCGGAACAGCTTTGCTTTTTCCGGCATTCCATAGTGCTCAAAAAGCCTGACCGCGCTGTCCGTATTCACGGAACGTTTTACCACCGGCACATCATCTTTCACCACCTGTTCCATAAAGGCTTTTACTTCCTGTAAAAACGCCTCATCCAGAGTGATATCCCCTTTAATCTCGATATAGCACCCTCTGGTAACGGAAAAATTCACCATAACCTTTTCGATTTTTTCCTGTCCGGCCACACCGTAAACCGCTTTTAAAAACAGCAGGATGGCACCCCGCTCATAAACCTGCTGCCCCGTGGTCTCCGCCGCCGTGACAAACTCCAGTCTGGCGTCCTTATGTACCTCCTTAAACAGCTCCATCAGCTTTCCGTTCTCTTTTACCAGCAGAATGTCATTCTCATACCGGTCCTGGAAATCCGCCGCCACCTGCAAAAAAGGGGTTCCGGCTTCGTATTCTCTTCGTTCTTCTCCTACCGTGATAAATGGCATAATATTCCTCCTGATCTGTTAGATAGAATATATTTAACCCCATTATACTGTAAAATATTTATTAAAACAAGAAGATCGGATAAAAAATCCGACAATACATACTATTTACATGTTTTGCCGGACAGCTTGTCATCTGCAGCGGGCAGCCGCTTATTTAATCCGGTCCGCTTCAATGGCCATATGATATGCAGTTTCGCACTCCTGTTCCCTTTGTAAACAACTACCTATTTCCTATCAATACCCCCCTTCAAGCGCCGCCCTCGTACACAGAACATCACTGAAAAAATAATTCCTGTCACCAGCCACGAAGCCACATAAATCCATACGATACATTCCATGCTTCCATATCGGGGCAAAACAGCCAGTATGCCCGCAATCCGAAGCAGGCAGGTGCCAAACAGTGTAATCAGCATGGGCTTTACCGTATCACCCATACTGCAGCAGGCTCCGGAAAAAGCTTCCGCCAGGGCATAAAACACGAAAAACGGCGCCATAATCTTCATATAATTGACAGACAGCGGAATCACATCTTTCGCATCCTCTGCCGGGATAAACCAATGGCCCATGACGTCCGTGCCGAAAAACAGGACGACGCTGATTACGGCCACGCAGGCAGCGGACATCCCCGCTCCAGCCAGTACGCCCTTTTTTACGCGCCCTGCCTTTCCCGCTCCCACGTTCTGGGCCGTATAAGTGGTCAGTGCCGGAGCCATGGCATCTGCTGCCAGCCAAATCAGCATATCCAGCTTATCACAGATCCCCCAGGCCGCGATCTGATCCGTGCCCATGCGGTTTACACTTGCCTGAACGATGGAATTCGCCACAGGGAAAAGAACCGCCTGCAGCGCCAGCGGAAATCCGGTCCTGACCATATACAGCATATGTTCTTTACAGAAGTGTATATGCCAGATCCTTTTCTGACCTCCTTCACGCTCAATGCCTGCCAGCAGCCGCAGCGTATAGGCCGCGCTGATGATCTGGGAGAAAACGGTGGCCGCCGCAGCGCCTCTGACACCCATCCGGAACAGGCCCACCAGCAGCAGATCCCCGCCTATGTTAAGCACGGAACAGAGCACCAGCACATATAAAGGCCGTCTGGAATCCCCGAGCGCCCGCAAAATGCCGGAAGTCATGTTGTAGAGAACCATCGCCCATATTCCGCTGAAATATACCCGTGTATAGGCGGCCGTCTGCTCATAGATCTCCTCCGGCACATCCATGATATCCAGGAAGAAAGGTGTCAGCAGCACACCGGCCGCGGAACAGGCCGCGCCCAGTACAACCGCGGTCGTATATGCGGTCCGGATGGAACAGTGCAGGCTTTCCCTGTCCTTCGCGCCATAGTAGCGTGAAATCATAATCGTTGCGCCCGTCGACAGGCCGTTCATAAAATTCAGCGGGAATTTAAAAAGCGTATGCATGCTGTCAATAGCGGCGAGGCCGTTCTTCCCGTTAAACTGACCCACAATCACCGCATCCGCCGTCACATAAAGCTGCTGGATCAGGCTGCCTGACAAAATAGGCAGGACAAACAGCAGCAATACGAGGAAAATATTTCCTTCTGTCAGTTCAAGCGTTCTTTTCTTCATAGCCTTTTTGAAATCCCCTTAATTTTCTCTCAGTATTTTTTCCAGATAAGCCACAAACTGCCTAGCTGCCGGGCTTAAATCATTCCTTTTTCTTTTTATATAGCCAAAATGGATACTTGCCTTCCCGGCGCCCAAAGGGATCGCCCACAGCTTATGCCGTTTAGACTCGCCGGGGAGCAGATTCAGGCTCACGGTACCCATATCCGTGCATTCCAGAAGGCCTTCCACTACGCCATTGCTATTGGTACACACAACAGCCTGCGCCGCGCAGGCGGCAGGCACATTCTCATTTGGCAGGCCGGAATAAGCGCTGATCGAATAAAAATCCTCTTTGGGCTGCACCAGCTTCACCGTATGCAGAACCGATGAATCCACACTGCTGAGTCCATAAAGCGGACTGTTCTTTCCCACTAACAGGCAGGGCTCCGTTTTCTTTAGAGGAATAAATTCCAGCCTTTTATGTTCCAGTTGGCGGGAAAATCCCGCCAACTGTCTCTGAGCAATATATACAAGGCCGATTTCCGAGACATGTCGGTGCATATGCACCATAATATCTTCCACGGTCGCTTCCAGAAGCTGATACCGGATATCTCCGGCTTTTTCCATCTGACAGAACAGAACAAACAGCTCTACCAGCTTGCCGTTTGGTACGACCGAAACGCAGAGCCTCCGGCCCGGTTCTTCCTCTCTTGCCTGGTGGAGCAATTCCATTTTCCGCAGAATGCTTCTGGCCTGGGCATATACCCTTTTTCCCGCTTCCGTCAATTCCACGCCCCCCGGGGTACGGTGAAACAGTTCCACCTGCATCTCCGTCTCCAGGGCTTTTATGGTTTTGCTCACATAAGGCTGTGTCGTATAGAGTACCTCGGCCGCCTTTTTAAAGCTTCCCGTATCGGCGCTCACCACGAAAAAATGCAGCTGTTTCAGTTCCACCTTTACTCCCTCACTCTATGATTCTTTGTGGATAATCCCTTTCCCGAACCTCCGGTAATGCTCTGTCATTTCTTTCGTAAAACAGATGGCAGGCCACCTCATGCCCCTCGCCGATTATTTTCCGTTCAGGACGTTCCCGGCGGCAGATCTCCATGCATCGGCCGCACCGGGTCTGGAACGGGCATCCCGGCGGCACGTCCAGAGGACTGGGAATCTCACTGTCAATGGTTTCAATCTTCTTTGTAAAATCCATTTTTGTGTCAAACACAGCCCCTAAAAGCGCCTGGGTATACGGATGCCGCGCCTTGTCCACATCCTCCCCCGGCAGCACCTCCACGATCGTTCCCAGATACATCACGGCAATCTGATGAGCGAAAGCCTGAATCAGCCCAAGATCATGGGCAATAAAACCGATGGCGATATTCTTTTCTCTCTGCAGTTTACAGATCAGCTCGATAATCGTCTTCTGTACGGACACGTCCAGAGCACAGGTGGCCTCGTCCATCACGATCAGTTCCGGTTCCAGTGCCAGCGCTCTGGCGATGGCGATTCTCTGCCGCTGGCCGCCGGACATGTTGTGGGGATACCGGTCGGCAAAGTCGCCGGGCAGCTCCACCGCCTCCAGAAATTTACGTGCCGCGGCATCCTTTTCAGAAGCCTTCATCCGTCCGAAATTCATCAAAGGCTCACAGATAATATCCCTGATCTTCATCTTCGGATTGAAAGAACCGCCGGGATCCTGGAATACCATCTGGATATACTGTCTGGTCTGCCGCAGTTCTTCCCTTTTCAGCTTCGTCAGATCCTTTCCCTTGAAAAGAATTTCTCCTTCGGTGGGAATGTCCAGACGGACCAGAAAACGCATAAAGGTAGATTTTCCGCAGCCGGACTCACCGATTAACCCCAATGTTTTCCCTCTGTAAAATTTCAGGTTAATATCCTGACAGGCCACAAGCTCCCTTCCGCCGGATGCGGGAAAACGCTGTGTCACATGCCTTGCCTCCAGAATCATATCCTTTTCATCAAACATAACGCACACCTCCCAGAGAAGGAACCGCATCCAGAAGTTTCTGCGTGTAGTCACTGTGACCGCCGTAAAGAATATCCTCCCTGCTGCCGCTGTCAGCGATTTCGCCGTTCTTCATCACAACGATCTGATCGGACATATAGGCGGCAACCCCCAGATTATGAGTCACCACAATCATACTGGTTCCATAATCATCCCTAAGCTCCATCATCTGCCGCACGATCTGGGCCTGAGTCGTTACATCCAGGGCCGAGGTCGGCTCATCCGCCAGCAAAAGCTTTGGCCGGAAGGTCATGGCCATGGCAATGCCCACCCGCTGCCGCATGCCGCCGGAAAGCTGAAAGGGATAGGAATTCATAATGTTATCACCGCTTGGCAGACGCATCCGCTCCAGCATGGCAATCCCCTTTTTCCATGCATCCCCTTTGCTTATCTTTTCATGAATACGAATATATTCCACAAAACCGGCCCCGATCTTCCGGATCGGATTCAGCATGGCGCCGGAATCCTGAAAGATTATAGAGATATCCGTACCCCTGAGCCTGCGCCACTGGTCAGGCGTGTTTTTCAGCAGGGACTTTCCGTCAAACAGGATATCCCCTTCCGTCACTTTCCCGCCTCCTGCCAGCAGCCCCAGCACCGCGCGGATCACGGTGGTTTTTCCGGATCCGGACTCCCCTACCAGGGAAGCAATTTCCCCCTCTTTCAAGTCCATACTGAAATGTTTGACCGTCGGACGATTCTGATAGGAGATTGTAATATTTTTCATTTCCAACATTCAAACATACCTCTTTATCTGCAATTTTTCATCCGGTCTCCCGATACCATACGAAATGATCGGCGGGTGTCTTTTAACCGCTTACCGTTTATGATACGGACAGATGCCGCTTTACTCGTCTCTGACGTCCAGAACATCCCTGAGGGCATCCCCCAGCAGGTTAAATACCACCACGACGACAAAGATCGCCGCGCCGGGATAAATCATCATCCAGGGTGCGCTCTGGACAAAGGGACGGCCCTCGTTCAGCATCAGCCCCCACTCCGGTGTGGGCGCTTTCGCGCCAAACCCCAGGAAGGAAAGACCGGCCAGCTCCAGCATCATGCCGCCGATGTCGGTGGCGGCGGTAATCACCATGGTGGGAATCACATTAGGCACCATGTATTTCGTCAGAATATAAGGCGTTTTGGAGCCGGTCACCACGGCCGCCGCCACATAATCACGGTTTCTTATTTTTAAAACCAGGCTTCTCGCAAGCCGGGCATACTTTGTCCAGCTCACCAGCGACACGGCAATGACGGCATTTTTTACGCTGGCGCCCAGTATACCGGCGATGGCCATGGCGAACACCATACCCGGAAAAGACACCATCATATCCGCGATTCGCATAATAACCGCATCCGCCCGGCCGCCAAAGTACCCCGCCAACACCCCAAGCACCGTGCCCAGGGCAAAAATAATCAGGACGACGGAGAACGCCGCAGTCAGACTGGTACGGGTTCCGTAGATCACACGGGTAAAAATATCCCGCCCCAGTTTATCCGTACCGAATATATGATCCCCGCCCGGAGGCTGCAAAGCATCTTTCAGAACGGCGGCGGCAGGATCCACGCCTCCGGTCACCACAGGGGCAAATACAGCCGCAAGGATAATCAGAACCGCAAGGAACGCGAAAAGACAGAAAGACAGGTTTTTCTTTACAAAGCTTTTGTTATTCACCTGACGCCTCCTCTCATTCTCGGGTCAACATAGTTATAGGAAATATCCACGGCCAGATTGACCAGCATATAGATCAGGGAAATCCAAAGGACATAGCCCTGAATCAGCGGATAATCATAGGCGGTGATGGCCGCAACCGCCAGGCTGCCCATGCCGGGATAAGAAAAAATCACCTCCACCACGGCGGTGCCGCCAAGCAGAGAGCCTAAAGACAGACCCAGCATGGTAATCAGCGGCAGCAGGGAATTGGGAAACACATTCTGCCACAGTATCCGCCACTCTTTCACGCCCCTGGCCCTTGCGCCGATCACATAATCCTGATTCAGCTCCTCCAGAATCGCCGTACGCACCTGCCGGGTATACTTGGCCGACATGGCAAAAGCCAGCGTAACGGAGGGCAGGATCAGGCTCTTAAAATCGCCTCCCGATGAAACCACCGGCAGCAGCCGGAGCCTGACGCAGAAAATCAGCATCAAAAGCAGTCCGACCCAGAAGTTGGGCATGGACACACCGAAAAACGTAATACCACGGAGGACGTAATCCACGATGCTGTTTTTATGGGTCGCCTGAGCCATACCGATGGGAACCGCCGCAAAAAGCATCAGAAACATTGATAAAATCGACAGCTTTAGCGTGGGCCACAGACGTTCTAAAAGCAGAGCCGCCACCGGCTTGTGATAGGCGTAGGAGGTGCCAAAGTCGCCCCTTAAACAGTTTTTCAGCCAGTCAAAATACTGTACCGGCATCGGGCGGTTTAAGCCCATGGCCTCCCGGGTCTCCTGAATCATCTCCTCGTTTGGCATCATGCCCGCCGCCGCGTACATGGCGGTCACCGGATCGCCGGGCGCCAGATAGGTAATCATAAAGGTCAGAAAACTGATGCCCGCAGCCACAAGGACAATCTGGAGCAGCCGTTTTCCCAATTGTTTCGCGCTCAAGGGGATTCCTCCTAAATCAAGATGTTATATAATACCGCAACGGTCCTGAACTATCTCCGTCATGAACCGGAGGAAACGGGATACATATCGGTGGTAATCCAGTAATAGTCGGCCGTATTGATGGCAGCGCCGCCCACAGTGGCGTTTCTGGAAATCATGGAACTGTTATAATATCCATGAACAACGGCCACGGCGTCATCAATTAAAATCTGCTGCATCTTCTGCACGATCTCCCGGCGGGCATCCTCATCAAAGGTAACCGCCAGTTCGTTAAACAGCTTATCGTATTCCTCATTTTTGTATCCGCAGTAATCAGCGCCGGAGGCAGAACACCAGGCAGCCAGGTACTGGGTAGGATCACCGGTACCCACAGTCGTCCAGTTAGAGCCGTTTAAGTCAAAATCGCCGGACTGATAGCTGTCCCACTGACGGGCGGAATCAGCAATCTCCAGTTCGACGCCGATACCGACAACATTTAACTGCTGCTGGATTGCCTCGGCAAAATCATTCAGGCAGCGGTTCGGGTATGTAACATATTTCAGAACTACCTCCTGACCGTCAAGTTCCCGGATGCCGTCGCCGTTGGTATCCACGATTCCCGCGTCGTCCAGCAGCTTCTTAGCCGCCTCAGGATCAAAAGGATAAGGATCTGTCAGATTTTCATAGCCATAATCCAGGTTAGAGGGCAGTACGGAGTAACCTGCGGTATACAGACCGCCCACGGTTGTGGAACACATCGTATCGTCATCCAGTGACATCAGTATCGCTTCCCGCAGCGTTTTATTGGAAAGCAGCCTGCCTTCCGACATATTCATATGAGCCAGGCCGGTACGGACGCCGTTCGCAATCGTAACGGTAAATTCCGGGTTTGCCTGCAGATCACGCAGATCGCTGATATTGGTCACGTTTTCAGCCAGATCAAGCTGACCGGACTGCAGCGCCATAGCCTTTGCGGTGGCATCGCCCATATACAGCAGCTCAATGGAAGAAAAAGGAACCTCTCCGCCCCAGTAATGCTCATTGGCCACCATCGTATAGCCCACTTCCTCCCGGAAATTCGTGGCAACATAAGGACCGGTGCCAATTGGTCCATGGTCATAATCAGCGGTATGTTCCACGTCCAGAACCGCCATGGTGGGATACGCCAGATTTTTGGTAAGATCCACATAGGGGGTAACTGTTTTTACGGTTAAGCTGCCGGCGGCATTGTCCGCAGTCAGCTCGGCCTCAAATTCCAAAAATGTCTGAGGATCGGCCGAACCGTTGGGACCTTCTTCCTTCAAACGTTCAAAACAGGCTTTCACAGCCTCGGGAGTCAGATCACAGCCGTCAGAGAACTTTACATTGTCACGGATATGGAACACCCACTCGGTATGGGCATCATTGACCGTATATTCGTCACAAAGCCAGTTGACCACATTCATGGAATTATCAAACCGGAACAGGCACTCGCTGACGCCGTAACGGGAGGCGTTCCATCCGGTATTCGTCTCTCTGGCCGGATCAAGACCACCGGCGCCGTAATTCTGAATCCCAAAAGTCATAGTACTTTCGCCGGAGATATCCTTCTCTCCCTGATGGGGTTCCTGGTTCACCTCGCTTTCCCGGTTGGCCGCGGATGTTTCCCCGGAGGCAGCCGCAGTGGCAGCGGAAGTATCTCTGCCGGAATCCTTACCCGATCCGCCGCCGCAGCCGGCCAATATGCCGGCCATCAGCAAAAACGACAGTATCAGAGCAGCGCGTTTCCGAATCTTTTTCATGTTCTTCATCTTCCTTCATCCTTAAATTTTTTCATATCCGGCCGGCCAGACAAGTCGATACCCGCTCCGCCCTGCTGCGTGAAACCTGTCCGATGAAGCCGCCGCCCACATATTACACTTAGCGAGGTTCTTTCGAGCTTAGCGTAATAACGTACGAATAAGAATCCTGCTTCGCAGGATTCTGCGCCGCAAACGCGTCGCTTTTAAGCGACAATTTCCTCTGCGTTTGCGTGTGCATCCTCGCGGAGCGTTTTTGTATCATAGGGAAGTACGGAGGACTTTCCTATGACACAAAAAAGACCGCAACACATCGTTACGGTCAATCAAAGGGACACCGGTAAAACATCGTTTTCCGGACACATCATCAGGAATACTGCGCAGACAAACCGATGAGCTTTCCTATCTTCCGTAAGAATCTCAACATACAGAGGAATCAGCAGGTCTCCTGACTTATGTTCAACGCTTGCCGCGCCTTCCCGGAGGGTTTCACGCCCCAGTGGTCTTATGCGGCTCGCTCACAATTACAGTGACGGGATCGTCCCGGACTTGCACCGGGTTCCCTTTCAATCCATAGCGGAACTCATTCCCACAGCAACAACAGCCGAAATATTAACTTTTCTACAAAATAACATTTTTTTCGAGATTTGTCCATACTTTTTACCCATTCACCATATTCCAATTCATTATATACGCTGAAAAAAATTGTTTTTTAGTTTGAAAGCCCTTAAGAAATCCGGCATCAGACACAGTCAGATACCGCAAATCACAGAAGGTTATTCCATCTTGTTATATAGTCCGGAGCCGGAAAGAATCCGAAAAGCAGATGAATAAATCCGCCTTTTAACACTTTCATCTTTCGATTACACAAACCGGAACGGTATATGAAACTCCGCTTCCTTCACCAAAATCTCCGCCCCCAGCTTTTCCCGCAGATAGCCGGCCATATGAGGGATAAAAATATGCTCCAGCCCATAATGCCCGGCATCAATCACCGTCAGCCCGCAGGCGGCCGCGTCGATTCCCTCATGGTGGCCGATATCGCCGGTAATCAGCACCTGGGCTCCCGCATCAATGGCCGGTAAAATCATGGATTTTCCCGAACCCGGCGATACGGCGATCCGGTCAATCAAATCCGGTTCCCCGGAGATACAACCGTTTCCCGGCGCCGCCGGAAATACCTGGACTGCCGGCAGCCGGAACTGTTCCTTCACTATGGCGCACAGCCGCTCCAGTGTTACCGGCTCCGCCAACTGTCCCACCTTTCCGATTCCGCAGGGCGGTTCCCCCTCCTCATTGACAGGCTTCAAAGGCATCCCGCCTTTTATCCCCAGCAGCTTCGCCGCCCGGTCCGCCATACAGCCCGGCGCGCTGTCGTAGCTGGTGTGCATGGCATAATAGCTGATCCCATGCTCGATCATGGTCAAAAGCCTGTTTCCCACAAAATCCTCGTCATTCACCTTTTTTACCGGACTGAACAGCAGCGGATGATGGGTCAGCAGCAGATTGCAGCCGCTGTCGATGGCTCCCTGAATTACCGCCTCCGTAGCGTCCAGGCCCACATAAATACCCGTGACCTCCCGATCTTTTCTCCCCACCAAAAGCCCCACATTATCCCAATTCATGGCCAGCTTCCTGGGAACCAGATGTTCTAGTATCTCTATAACTTCTTGTACTTTCATAATATTCCTTATAAACTCCTTCCCCGCTTTATTTTGCCAAGAGCGATAAAACTTTAGGCCTTGCCCCCTGTTTATACTTAAATCCAAGTGCAAATCTTATAATCTCAGGAAAATAATACTTTTTCTGACATAACAAAGTATCCCTGATTTTCCAGCCTGGCAATTTCTTCTGTCAAACTCAATTTATCCAGTGTAAGAGGCAGTTCCTTTTCTTCGTCAGGCATATCCTCAAATTTCCATATCCCTCGGAATCATTGTCAACAATAATTTAGAATTATGATGCCCACCGGCTACTTTCCGCCAAATTTCTTCCAAAATAAGATTTGTACCTTTTATAGACTGCATTGACGTTGAAGAAATAAAATATTTCTGGACACGGGGATCAAATAAAAACGGCGCTGAAAATTCGGTAATTCCCGCTCTTAAATCAACTAAAACCATATCTGTTTTTAATACGGCGCCTAATCTTGAGAGAAATTCCGTGATAATATATTTGTCTTTCTGTACGGCAATCACCTTCTCGGGACTAGAATAAATATTCATCATCTGGTCCTTTTGTCTGTAAACCGGCAGAAAATAATGTTCAACTTCTAATTTTTCTGTTTCAATTTTAATAACATTTGTTTCCACAAGCTTTGCGACACTCTGGGTAAAATTATCGTCTACAGTATTAAAATGAAGTAATTCCAATAGATCCAAATAACTGATTTTTTCAGCATTTTGCCCTTGCCCCAACATCCATGTTAATCCTGGTGCCTCCAAATCCGCATCAATAATTAATAATTTTTTTGATTTCCATAAATCTCAGATATTTCACGTGCCAATGATATCAAAGAGAGGGTCCTTCCCACTCCTCCTTTATAAGAATGAAAAGCCACAACCGCATTGCCCTGTAAAATACCTTTTTTTATCTGCCCCTCATCCTTTGTATAGATATCTTTAAATAATGGTGATTTTATATATTCCGGTTTATCCGACTCATCACCTTCTTCATAAATAATATCTAACCACTTTTGATCAAATTCAATCATAATTCTTCCATTATGATACAGATTCCCAAATATTTTTTTTAATACTTTTTCATTTTCATCTTTATCATTTTTCTTCGGACCAATATTTATGACGATTTCATCACTATAAACATCTATTCTATTCCACCACGCAGGCCATAAATTTATTTTTTTTTCAGTTCAACTTCAGCATCATACCATGTAAATAACCGCACCACAAATCACCTATAGCCTTTCATGAATCCATTCTGCTATTTTTATCAACGTTTTTTCTGCTTTATCCTCATCTTCTTTATCAGACACGGCAGCGCCATACCTCCATAATTCGTTAAACTGTTTTTCAGTAACAGAACCGTCTCTTTCAATTCTCTTCTTGTAACATTAATCCTGCCCATTTTCTATTGTCCTGCCTTTATCTCATCCATAGAAAAGCTCTTTCAATCAGCGCAATCTCATCTTCCACTTCCTTTTTTCTTGCCTGCCGCCCCAAACTTCCGGAATCGTTTTCATCCTCGGCATTGTCAAGTCTGTCCAGTACCTTCCGGTATTTCTGCCTTTCCTGTTCGAGAAACACTTTTAACACAGGATCTTTCCGCTCCAGCAGGCATTTCCCGTATTTCCATTCCAGGCGTTTTCTTTCACTGACACAAAATGTTCCGTCTCCTATGTATCCGCCCGCAGACCGGGCGCAGATCACCGTATAATATTTCCCGTCCTCCTCCGTCATGGCATCATCTTCAATGACAAACCCATTCCGCTCCAGAAATGCCCGCACTGACCAGATCTCCGACTGGGGAGACAAAATCAGCCGCTTCATCCTGCGGGCTGTTTCCAGCCCTTCCGTCAATATCCGCACAATCAGCGGGCCGCCCATGCCTGCGATAATCACCGTATCCGCTTCTTCACCGGACAAAGCCGACAAGCCGTCACCCAGCCGAACCTGGATCCGGCCTGACAGGCCGCAGGCCGCAATATGGGCCTTTGCCCGTTCCAAAGGCCCCTGATTCACATCCATGGCAATTCCGCCTGCTGCCACCCCCTCCTGAACCAGCCAGATGGGGACGTATCCGTGATCCGTCCCCACATCCGCAACCAGGGCGCCCGGTTCCACAAAAGAAGCTACCAGCTTCAAGCGTTTTGACAGTTCTATTTTTTTACCCATTTCCTACTCCAGAAAATCTTTCAGCTTCTTACTCCTGCTGGGATGCCGCAGTTTCCTGAGCGCCTTTGCCTCGATCTGGCGAATCCGTTCTCTGGTCACGTTAAAATCCCGGCCCACTTCCTCCAACGTTCTCGCCTTTCCGTCGTACAGCCCAAACCGGAGACAGAGCACCCGCTGTTCCCTGCTGCTTAACGTATCCAGCACCTCCGATAACTGCTCCCGCAAAAGCTGATAGGTGGCGGCCTCCACCGGCACCTGCACCTGGCTGTCCTGAATAAAATCCGACAGATGGCTGTCTTCTTCCTCGCCCACCGGCGTTTCCAGTGAAACCGGTTCCTGAGAAATTTTCAGAATCTCCTTCACCCGTTCCTCCGGCATTTCCAGCCGTCCTGCCAGTTCCCCGGTGGTAGGCTCCCGGCCGATTTCCTGCACCATCTGGCGGGACGTGCGGATCAGCTTATTGATCGTCTCCACCATATGAACCGGAATGCGGATGGTGCGGGCCTGGTCGGCAATGGCTCTGGTAATGGACTGCTTGATCCACCAGGTCGCGTAAGTGCTGAACTTATAGCCCTTGCGGTAATCAAACTTGTCCACCGCTTTCATCAATCCCAGATTCCCCTCCTGAATCAGATCCAGAAGCTGCATCCCTCTGCCCATATAATGTTTGGCGATGCTGACCACCAGGCGCAGGTTGCTCTCCGCCAGCTCCTTTTTCGCCAGCTCGTCTCCGGCCTCAATCCGTCTGGCCAGGCTGATCTCCTCGTCATAGCTTAAAAGCTGCACCTTGCCGATCTCTTTCAGATACATTTTCACCGGATCGTCCATTTTAGAACGCTCCGCCTCCAAAACCGTATCTTCCGGATTTCCGGCAAGTCCCATCTCCAGTTCCATTTCCGTTTTCAATGTGTCTTCACCATTTACAAGCTGCACTTTATGCTCCTCCAGACATTCTAATATTTTCTCGAATGCCTCGGCATCCAGTTCCTCTCGCTCGAAGAAATCAATCATTTCTCCATAGTCCAGTACATTGTTTTTCTCTTTTGCACTGTCCAGAAGCTGTTTCAGGCTCTGGCTCCATTCTCTGGCTTTCTGACTCATAAATGGCCGACCTCCTCCGGGCAAAAATCACCGCCAGCTTTTACGGACGTGTCCTTTCAAAAGGACGTCATATGACACCGCACGCAGCGGCGGCCATATGACATCATTTCACTCTATAACTTGAGTTTATCCTTATTCCAGAGAAATATGCAGACTCTTAAGAGCCTCCTGCTGTTTTAAAAGCTGCCGGAGAGAATTCAGATCATTGATCTGTCTTCCGGCCCGCTCCAGACTGTCGGTTTTTACCCGGCGCACAATGTCGCTGACCGCCTTCTCCTGTTCTTCCCTGGTGGACACATCTTCTAAAGTTGTGTGAAAAATTGCCGCAACTGACTTATATTGTTCCTCGTCATTAATAAAATGATTCAGGATCCCTCCTGGATTTATCTCCCCTTTCTCTAACTGCTGAAATACCATCAGCGCAACTTCCTGATACAATGGATCCGTAAAATCCTCCTCCGAAATATAGGGATGAATCTTCGGAAACAATTCCGGCTCCCCGGACAGCCAGGTCAGCAGAAGTCTCTGCGCCCGCCTGCTCCCGTCGTCCTTTTCCCTGACTTTCTTCCTGGCCGCAGCAGGCTCCTCCTGCCGCTTCGGCCCGGCAAAACGGTACTGTCCGGCCTGATGAATCACCAGGCTTTTCAACTGTTCATAGCCCATGCCGTACCGGGCGGACACCGCCTCGATGTAATTATTCCGCTCCAGCTCCTCACCAAACTCCAGCAGCTTTCTGGCCGCCTCGTTCTGAAAAGCCGTTTTCTGTTCCGGGTCCTTAAAATCATACCCTCTGCGCAGCACCCCGATCTCAAATAAAAAGCTGTTCTCCGCCTCGTCAATCCGCTGCTGAAAGCGTCCCGCCCCCTCCGCCTTGATAAACTCGTCCGGATCTTTATAGGGCTTCATATTCAGCACCTTTACCGACACGCCTGCCTCTTTCAGAATCGGGATTGCTCTGAGCGCCGCCTTTGTGCCTGCCTCGTCACTGTCGTAGGTAAGGATCACCTGATTTACATACCGCTTAATCAGAATGCCGTGCTGAATCGTAAACGCCGTCCCCAGTGAAGCCACGGCATTGGTAAAGCCTGCCTGATGCATGGAGATCACATCCATATATCCTTCGCAGATCAGAAGATAAGGCTTCCTTGCGCTTCTGGCCACGTTCAGGCCGTACAGATTCCGGCTTTTATCAAAAATCTTCGTCTCCGGCGAGTTCAGATATTTGGGTGTCCCGTCTCCCATCACCCGGCCGCCGAAACCGATTACCCGGCTGTTCACATCCATAATCGGAAACATCACCCGATTCCAGAACTTGTCATGTCCGCCCCGCTCATCCATGCGCACCAGGCCGGACTGGGACAGCAGACTGTCGGAATAACCCTTTTTTTTCAGATACCGGTACAGATCGTCGCCATATACATTGGCAAATCCCAGGCCGAATTTTGTGATTGTCTCGTCGCTTAACCGCCGGTTTTTCAGGTATTCCAGCGCCCGCGCTCCCTGTTTTGCTTTTAGCTGGTAATAAAAATACCGGGCCGCCTCTTTATTCATTTCCAAAAGGGCGGACTTTAAATCCGCCGCTTCCCGCTCCTCTTTCGTGGCCGCCCGCTCCGGCAGACGGATTCCCACTCTGTCCGCCAGCGTCTTTAGCGCTTCCGGAAATGTGGCGTTCTCATACTCCATCAAAAAGGTAATCACATTTCCCCCGGCGCCGCAGCCAAAACAATAATACATCTGTTTTTCACGGGATACGGAAAAAGACCCCGTTTTTTCACTGTGGAAAGGACAGAGGCCAAAATAACTGCTTCCCTTTTTGGTCAGTTTCACATACCGGGATATCACGTCAACGATGTCATTGGACGCTCTGACTTCCTCCACCACTTCATCAGGATAGTACATCAATCTCCCTCTATTCTTATTTCCAGTTCCGCAGCTCCCCTCCTAAGCCCCCTGGATCTGGGAGAATTTCCAGCCGCTTTAGCGTCTGTAAATCCTCCCGGGGCTTATCCGGTCCGTTGCTGTTCCAGTTCCGCAGCTCCCCTCCTAAGCCCCCTGGATCTGGGAGAATTTCCAGCCGCTTTAGCGTCTGTAAATCCTCCCGGGGCTTATCCGGTCCGTTGCTGTTCCAGTTCCGCAGCTCCCCTCCTAAGTTGCAAAATATCATCCATCCTGCGAATCATATACGATCCATGCTCTGGGAACAAATAATTCTTCAAATTTAGATATGGCAAAATGATCTGTCATTCCGGCGATGTAATCGCACACCACCAGTTCTTTCTTCTCTGTCTGATCGCTGATCTTGCAGGCATACTCTTTCGGGAGCAGCGTCCAATTGTCCATATAGAAAAAAAACAGATTTCTCAGCATCTGCTTGGCTTTCGTCTCCTCCGCTTTTACCCAGACGCTTCTGTACACCTGCTCAAACATAAAGCTGCGCAGCCCCAGCATGGCCGCTCCCACATCGGGAGACTGGCAGATTTCCCCGGTTCCCTGACTGTGGGTGATAATATCATGAATCAGAAAATTCAGCCGTTCCCGCACGGTATGACCCAGAAGATTCGTATATTTGCCGGGCAGATCTTCCTCTTTCAGAACCTTCGCCCGGATCGCGTCGTCGATATCATGGTTAATATAGGCGATCTTGTCACAGAGTCTTACAATTTTCCCCTCCAGCGTGGAAGGACTGCCGCTGGTTCCGTGATTTTTAATGCCGTCCCGCACCGCCCTGGTCAGATTCAGTCCCTGACCGTTTTTCTCCAGCTTTTCCACCACCCGCAGGCTCTGCTCGTTGTGAAAAAAGCGCAGGCCGCTGCCAGTTTCCTGTAAAGCCTTATCCAGCGCATCTTCGCCGGAATGACCAAACGGGGTATGGCCCAGATCGTGGCCGTAGCCGATGGCCTCCGTCAGTTCCTCATTCAGCCGCAGTGCCTTGGCGATGGTCCTGGCCAACTGGGCCACCTCCAGCGTGTGGGTCAGCCGGTTCCGGTAATGATCTCCCTCTGCCGCCAGAAACACCTGGGTTTTATCCTTCAGACGGCGAAAAGACTTACTGTGAACGATCCTGTCCCTGTCCCGCTGGTAATCGGTGCGCACGTCGCACCTGTCCTCTTCCCGGTCCCTGACGGCATTCCTGCTGAAAGACGCGTAAGGACTTAAGAGTTTTTCTTCCTGCTCCTCAAACAACTGACGGATTACCACGATTTCACCACCCTTGTATCTTATGAACACCTTCGAAAAGATTTGCATATTTCCGAAAATGCACATCGCATATGGTTCCTGCAAAACGTGCCGCTGACACATTTCACCGAACGTTTTGTAAACAAAAATGCAGAATCAGTCCGGAATACTCTCTAAAAATCCTGCGCTTACCATAATTATACTATACATTGGTTGGGAAAACAAACGAATTCTCTATAAAAATTTCAGCACAAATAGCAAATCACTTGGCAAATA